>MTLD01000917.1_pt1 | contig 194749 bp, 198 predicted proteins | sample 1982471 | NCBI WGS metagenome assembly MTLD01 (sample SAMN05712604, study PRJNA340218) | biofilm metagenome | isolation source: sample SPM anode biofilm adapted to -50 mV | place: USA | collected 2012-02-03
AAGCGGCCTGGGAGGATAGGTAGTTGCCGGTTTATTCCTCGATAGCTCAATCGGTAGAGCACGCGGCTGTTAACCGCGGGGTTGTAGGTTCGAGTCCTACTCGAGGAGCCAGTTTTATCGAAGCCGTACATTAGTACGGCTTTTTTTAGTTGCTCTATTCTTGCATCTAGGCTTTTCTTGCTGTAAAATTAGCCAGAGTGAAAAGTATCACAAGGAGCGTTATAAATGATTGAAATTGCCATTTGTGTAGGAAGCGCCTGTCATTTGAAGGGCTCTTACCAAGTGATGCACGCGTTTAAATCTCTTTTGGAGCTACACCGTTTGGAAGGGCGTCTTGTGGAGTTAAAAGGAGCTTTTTGCCAGGGAGACTGTACGGAGGGCGTAGTTGTTCATATTAATGGCGAGAGAATTACCCGCGTTTCACAAGACAAAGTGTTTGAACTTTTTCAAGTAAAGGTGCTGGGGAGACAGTCATGAATATTATCCGTACGCTCAAGGTTAACTGCAAAGACTGCAATCGCTGTGTACGATCTTGTCCGGTAAAGGCTATTGGCGTAAGCCGGCATCATGCGTATGTGTTGGAAGAACGGTGCATTCTCTGCGGGAAGTGTGTTGCCGAATGCCCGCAAAATGCCAAGCAGATTCGCAATCAACTCACTGATGTACAACGCTGGCTTCAGGGAAAACGGCCGGTGTATTTAAGTTTAGCTCCTTCATTCCCCGCATTTCCGGTTCTTGGTGCGGCGGAAACGCTGCCGGAACGTTTAGTTGCGTTAGGCTTTGCGGCCGTAGAGTGCACTACTGTGGGAGCGGATCTCATTATGGAAGAGTATCGGCATTTGGTAGAAACTAAGTCTCATCCGATTCTTTCTTCCTGTTGTCCTGTAACTGTCGATTTGGTTAATAAGTATTATCCTCAAGTTTCATCTTGGCTGGCGCCTGTGATTTCGCCTATGCAGGCTCATGCAAAGGATATAAAACAACGCTGTCCTGAAGCTAAAGTTGTTTTTGTCGGTCCTTGTTTAGGGAAAATGGGAGAATTGAAGGAACCTTTTAATTCGGTAGATGCTGTGCTAACTTTTTCACAGATGCAGGAATGGCTGCTGCAAAGCTCCGAAAATGCATTGGCGCAGGAAAATTGCTGGCGTGAAGGCGTTCATACTCGATCCTTTCCGCTCAGCAGCGGTATTACCCGCTCGTTTTTGGCTTGGGACGGCATGAGTGAAGACGTGGTTATTGCCGATGGCTTGGAACGTTGCACAGAACTGTTGCAAGGCTTGTGCCGACATGAGGTTCGGCCTCGTTTTGTAGAGCTCTTAGCTTGCCCTGGGGGATGCTTAGGCGGCCCTCTGGGCGGTCAAGCTGATTGTCTGGCAGCGCGGCGCGAAGCCATTTTGCAGTATTGGCGCAAGGTAGAAGCCGAGCAGCCTTCGTTGACCAAGGAAAGGCCTTCTTTGGGCGTGACAAACGAAGTGGAATTGGGAAGAACGCAATTGCCAAGACCGACACAGTTTGCGGCGCCGCCAGAGACGGAGATTCGGGCGATTTTGAGCCAAATCGGCAAATATACCCAAGCTGATGAGCGGAATTGCGGCGCATGCGGCTATTCAACGTGCCGCGAGAAAGCTACTGCCGTATATTACGGCGTAGCGGAAACGACCATGTGCGTGCCGTATATGCGCTCCAAGGCGGAATCTTTTGCAAAAATTATTGTACGCAATTCTCTTAACGCTATTATTGCCGTGGATTCCGATATGATCGTCCAGGAGTGCAACCCGGCGGCGGTGCATATGTTTTCAGGAAGACAGGCGTTGCGGCGGGGGCGTCCCTTAGGAAGTTATTTTGCGCCTGATCTTTTTATGGAGGCCTTGCAAAAGAATACAAAGCTGATTGGCAAGCGCGTCGAGTATCCAGAGCACAAATTGGTAACCGAGCAAATGATCTTGCCGGTTCCGGAGCACAATTTGGTTATTGGCATTATTACTAATGTAACAGCGCAAGAAAAGCGTCTTCAAGACTGGGAAAAAACGAAGGCGGAAACGATGGACAAAGCCAACGCCATTATTCGGCAGCAAATGCATGTCGCTCAGGAAATTGCCGGACTTTTGGGAGAAACAACAGCGGATACCAAAGTGGCGCTGCTTGAACTAATGCATCTGCTTCACGCCAAGGAGGAGCGGTAATGCTGTTTCATGCGGATGTGGCGGTTCGGCAGCTTAATAAGCACGGCGAAGAGCTTTGCGGCGATCATGTAAACATTACGCGTACGGCGGATGACACCTTTATCGTTCTTTCCGATGGCTTAGGGAGCGGCGTTAAGGCTAATATTCTTGCTATTTTAACAACGAAAATTGCGTCTTCCATGTGCCGCAAGGGCATCGCCATGGAAGACGTGGTAGCCACGATAACAGAAACTTTGCCTGTTTGCCGTCAGCGAAAAATTGCTTATTCTACCTTGCATTTGATTCATTTGCAGGCGGATGGGCAGGCGAAAATTGTAGAATTTGATTGTCCGCAGACGTTCTTGTGTCGTGACGGCGTTGTGATTCCCGTACCTACGGAGGAAAAGGAAATTGCCGGTCGTCTTGTGCGCGAAGGATCACTGAGGTTGGTGGAAAATGATCTCCTTGTTGCCGTCAGCGACGGCGTCATTCACGCCGGTATCGGAGGCTTGCTGAATCTTGGCTGGGGATGGGAAGGAATTGCCGAGCAATTGCGGCAGATCATGCTTCAACCTGCGCCATGTGCGCGAGAAGTCAGCCAGAGTTTGATTTCCTGTTGCGAAGGCTATTATACGGGGAAACCAGGAGATGATTCTACGGTTGTAGCTGTAAGGCTGCATCCGCCGCGTTGCCTTACGCTGATGGCCGGTCCTCCTCAAGATCGCCGCGCCGACTCCCGCGTAGTTTGGCGCTTGCTGAGCCAAACAGGGAAGAAAGCTATTGCCGGGGGTACGACGGCTCGGATTGTTAGCCGCATTACGGGACGTGAGCTGCGAGTGCTTGGCGTGTATGAGGACCCGCAAATACCGCCGACAGGAAAACTCGATGGTGTTGATCTGGTAACAGAAGGTTTATTGACGTTAAATGCCGTAGGAGAACGCTTATTATCTGAAGAGGGATTGCGTGTTTCTCGCAAACGGGATGGGGCGACTCTTTTGGCTCAGGAATTATTACAAGCGGATCGCATTACTATTTTGGCAGGCAAGGCGTTGAACGAGGCGCATGCACAGGCGCTGCACCTGCCGTTCCAAGTTCATTTAAAAAGTCAGGTGCTGCAGCGTTTAGCGGGGCAACTGGAAGCCCTGGGAAAAACGGTGGTGTTGGAATGGTTTTAAATAGATTGGTGACTAGAAAGCGATAACGCTATTTGTAATGCAATGAAATGTGAATTGAATGAAAGAGGGTAGGTTCTAAAATCATGGCGCATATAACAGAGATTGTTTCGATTCGGCGGAGCGTATTGGCAGAATTGGCAAAATTAACCCGCGAGGGTAATTTAGTTGCTGAAATTGAAAATTCAGCGTTTAGTTTGGTCAGTGAAAACGGCAGCCGTTATCGTTGTTGCGTGCATAAAGAAAGGGCTGTGTTAAAGGAGCGCTTTAATTTGGCTATGGGGCAGGAAGTGGACATGCCCCTGGCGGAAGCTGCGCAGCGTACTTTGGCGGGGGAGTACGCCCAGATGCCGATTATCAGCGTCTTGCCTGAAGCCTGCGATCAATGTCCGATTGATAAGTTTTTCGTTACCAATGCCTGCCGTAACTGCATTGCCCACAATTGCAAAAACAGCTGCCCGAAAAACGCGATTATGATTGTGCAAAACCAGGCGTATATCGATAAAACCAAGTGTGTGGAATGCGGTATGTGTAAGAAATCTTGTTCCTATGGCGCGATTATTGAAGTTAACCGTCCTTGCGAGGGCGCTTGCGAGCTCAAAGCCATCAAGGCTGGCGCTGATCGTAAAGCGGTTATTGATTATGATAAATGCGTCCAATGCGGCGGCTGTAAAGTCGCATGTCCATTTGGAGCGATTTCCGATAGAACGTATTTGGTGCAGGTTCTGCGGGCCATTGATGCGGGGAAACAGGTGCATGCTTTGCTGGCTCCGGCTTTTATCGGGCAGTTTGGGGCTAAGGTGCAGCCTGGTCAAGTCATTGCGGGTTTGAAAAAAATCGGTTTTTCCGAAGTAGAAGAAGTATCTTTTGCCGCTGATATCGTCACGCTTGAAGAAGCGAAAGAATTTGCTGAAACGGTGCCGCAAGAACGTCCTTTTATGACTACTTCGTGCTGCCCGGCTTTTGTGGGCATGGTGGATAAGCATTTGCCTCAAGTGAAAGAATTAGTGTCAAGCACGGTTTCCCCCATGATTGCCGCAGGCAAAGTAGTCAAGGAAAGAAATCCTGAGGCGGTTACTGTCTTTGTTGGGCCTTGCGTGGCCAAAAAATACGAAGCGGAAGTCAAAGGCCAAGGGGTCATTGACTATGTGCTGACCTTTGAGGAGCTGCAAGGGATTTTTGAGGGGCTGGAAATCGATTTAAGCGCTATGGAGGCAGTTCCTTTTCAAACAACGGCTTCGCGGGACGGCAATATTTTTGCCAGAGCAGGCGGCGTGGAGCAGGCTGTTAAAGATACGGCGGCTCAGCTAGCGCCAGACCTTGAAGTTTGCTCGCAACGCAAAGAAGGCTTGGGCGAATGCCGGATGCAGCTGTTGCTGATGAAAGCAGGGAAAGTTCCCGGGAATTTCTTTGAAGGCATGGCTTGCCAAGGCGGCTGCGTCGGCGGTCCGGGCTCTATTGCGGATTACCGGGTTACCAGCAAGCTGGTTGATAAATTTGGCGGCTCGGCGCAAGTGACCACGGCTCCTGAAAATGAGGCGGCCAAGGAAGCGGCGCAACAGCAAAAAAACTGGCATCATCACGCGTGATTTTTGCCAAATTCGTCGAAATATGATATCATTATTCCCGCTTAGTATTGCTGGGAGGGGAAAACTATGTCAGGACATTCCAAGTGGGCTAATATTAAACATAAAAAGGGAAAAATGGATGCCATTCGCGGCAAAATTACTACCAAAATAGCTAGGGAAATCACGGTTGCCGTGCGCATGGGCGGCGCGGATCCAACAGGTAACATGCGTTTGAAACTGGCTTTAGGCAAGGCCCGGGAAAATAATGTTCCCAAAGACAACATTCAAAGGGCTATTCAAAAAGGTCAAGGCGCTCTGGAAGGCAGCAACTATGAGGAGCTGACTTATGAGGGGTACGGCCCAGGGGGCGTAGCGCTGATTGTGGAAGTCATGACCGACAATCGCAATCGCACTGCTGCCGATTTGCGTCATCTTTTTTCGAAAAATGGCGGCAATATGGGTGAAAGCGGCTGCGTATCCTGGATGTTCAAACGCAAAGGCCTGTTTACACTGGAAAAAGAAGAATCTTTTGATGAAGATGCATTGATGATGACGGTCCTTGAAGCCGGAGCTGACGATATGTCAGTAGAGGACGAAGAAGTGGAAGTGCTTACTTCTCCAGAGGCTTTTGCCGCAGTACAAGAAAAACTGGAAGCGGAAAAAGTGACGATTCTGTCCGCGCAGTTGGGCTTGTTTCCAGATACCCGCATAGCGGTGGAAGGCGACGAAGCGACCAAGCTGATGAAGCTCTTGGAGGCTCTGGAAGACCATGATGATGTACAGGAAGTATATGGAAACTTTGATCTTCCGGAAGATGCAATCTGATTTTGGGGCGGCGCGAAGCGCCGCTTTCTTTACTGTTAGCAGGAGTTTCCTGAAATAAAGCGAATCTATGTTCTTGTACGCTGCGTAGCGTTGCAAGGAGGGGCTTTAGTGTTATGCGTATTTTGGGAATTGACCCAGGAACGGCGATTTGCGGCTATGGCTGCGTAGAATGGATACAGGGGCGGCTGCGCCCTATTGCTTATGGCGCTATCCGTACGGGCCCTGAACTGCCCTTGGAAAAACGCTTACTGTTGATTCATGAACGACTGCAAAAGTTACTGACAGAGCTTCAGCCGGAGCGAATCGGGGTTGAACAGTTGTTTTTTAATCGGAATGTAACTACGGCCATGGCAGTAGGACAGGCCCGTGGAGTTATTTTATTAGCCGCTGCACAGGCGAATTTGCCTCTTGAAGAATATACGCCAGGGCAGATTAAACAAGCGGTAACAGGCTATGGAAAAGCGGATAAAGGACAGGTTACAGGTATGACGGTGCGCCTTTTGGGCTTGAAGGAAACACCCAAGCCGGATGATGTGGCGGATGCTCTGGCTATTGCTATTTGTACGGCCCATTGCAGTGAACAGCGCAATGTTTGGCCGAGGAGGTAACAAAAAATGATCGGATTTCTTCGGGGCCGGGTAGCGCAGCTACAGCCGGAAAGCTGTTTTTTGGATGTTCAGGGTGTCGGCTATCGTTTGGCTGTTTCTGAACAAACCAGACGTACCTTGTCAATGGGAGAAGATGCGATGCTCTTTACCCATTTGCAGGTTCGGGAAGATGCTTTATCTTTGTTTGGTTTTTCCCAAGAAGAAGAGTACGAACTGTTTTTGCATTTAATCGGGGTCAGCGGTATTGGACCTAAATCGGCGCTGGCTATTTTATCAGCGATTCAGCCTCAGGAATTGCGCCGTGCGGTATGCCAAAAACAGACTGCGTTATTAGTAAAACTTCCTGGCATAGGTAAAAAAACAGCTGAACGGCTTGTTTTAGAACTAAAGGATAAGTTGGGGAGCATTCCTGACTGGGATGAGACGGGTGCACAGGCGGTTTTAGTTCAACCTGACGCAGCGTCTTCCTTGGACGAAGCCTTGCTGGCTTTGGAATCGCTAGGCTACGGACGCAGTGAGGCAATGGCCAGTCTGCGTAAATTTGCCTCTGAATCGTTGGCGGTGGAGGAATTAATCCGTAAAGCCTTGGGTGATTTAAGCGGTGGGAGGCAGTGATGGAAGAAACGCGCATCATTGGCGGCGATGAACTAACGGGAGATACTTGGCAGTATAGCCTGCGCCCTAAACGTCTCCAAGAATATATTGGACAGGATCAGGTCAAACAAAATCTTTCTATTTTTATTCAGGCGGCTCTGGCTCGTCAAGAGGCGTTGGATCATGTGTTGTTTTACGGCCCGCCTGGTTTAGGAAAAACTACCTTAGCTGGTATTATTGCGAATGAATTAGGGGTGCAGCTGCGCATTACCTCCGGACCGGCTATTGAACGACCTGGGGACTTAGCGGCCCTTCTCACCAATCTGGGAGAGAAGGATGTTCTCTTTATTGATGAAATTCACCGTCTTTCACGGCATGTTGAGGAAATACTCTACTCGGCGATGGAAGATTACGCTCTGGATATTATGATTGGCAAAGGACCTTCGGCGCGCTCCATTCGTCTGGATTTGCCTCCGTTCACTTTAATCGGCGCCACAACGAAAGCGGGGGCCCTGGCTTCGCCGCTGCGGGATCGTTTCGGCGTCATGTGTCGCTTGGAATATTACACCCCGGAGCATTTGTCTCATATTGTAACCAGGGCGGCGTCGCTGCTAAACATAGAAATTGAGGAGCGGGGCGCTTGGGAGATTGCGCGTCGTTCCCGAGGCACGCCGCGGGTAGCTAACCGTTTGTTAAAACGTGTGCGCGATTATGCGCAAATTGCCGGAGACGGCATTATTACTTCCGAAATTGCCGATAAGGCATTAGCTATGCTGGAAGTGGACGCAGCTGGCTTAGACCGCACGGACCGGGCTATGCTGGAAGCGATTATTCATCGCTTCGGCGGCGGACCGGTGGGCCTAGATACCTTGGCGGCAGCAATCAGCGAAGAAACAGAAACGGTGGAAGACGTTTACGAACCGTTTTTGTTGCAGCTTGGGTATTTACAGCGGACTCCCCGAGGGCGTACCGCTACGATGCAAGCGTACGAACATTTGGGGATTCCCTTTCCAGGCAGCGCTCCTGCCCAGCAGGACGAGTCGGCTTTGTCTTAAGGAGGCTTTCGGTCATGAATGTATTACTTCATATTTGTTGCGGCCCTTGCGCTATTTATCCCTTGCAGGCCTTGCGGGCGGAGGAGGGCGTTACTTCGGTAACCGGTCATTTTTTTAATCCCAATATTCACCCGTATAAGGAATTTCAAAGGCGCTTAGACACGTTGCGCTCCTGGGCGCAAGAGGAAAAGTTGGAGCTTTTGACAGATACGCGCTACTTGTTGGAAGAATTTCTGAGCGGCGCTTTACAGCGGGGCGCGAATCGCTGCAGCTTTTGTTATGAAATGCGGTTGTTTGAAACAGCCAAACAAGCAAAAGAACATGGTTTTGACGCCTTTACGACAACACTCTTGGTTAGCCCTTATCAAAATCAGGATACAATAGCCGCCGCCGCAGAGCTAGCGGCTAAGGAATATGGCATCCCGTTTTTGCGCCGCGATTTTCGCAGCGGCTGGCAGGAAGGAGTGCGCATTAGTCGCGAGCGGGAAATGTATCGCCAGCCGTATTGCGGCTGCGTGTTAAGCGAGCGGGATCGCTACGAGAAAAAACCAAAAAATGAATAAAAAGAGTTTTTTACAAGTTGCAAGCGCCAGAGGCGGCAAGGAGTAACTATGAAAAAATCTTCATTTCTGCTTTTTTTGACTTCCTTTATCCTGTTGTTCATGACGCCGGTTGCACAGGCAGCGCCACAGCCGCTCGTTCGGGTGGGATTGTGGACTGGTCAGCAAAGCGTTGTTGTCGGCTCCTCCGTGGCTTATGCGGTGGAAACAGAGCAAGAACAACCGAAGTGGGCTAGTTTTAAAGCTGGCGAGCAGGTTGTGATTGCCTGGAAGCCGAACGGTATGACTATCAACGGCAAGACGCTGCGCGGACAAACCTTGTATTTGCGCAGCAATACGGAATCTGCCCGGTGGGAAGTCAATCGCAAGAAATATCGCGGCGATATTGTTTTGCGTCAGACAACAGGCAAAACCGGCTTGACGGTAGTCAATGAAGTTCCTATGGAAGAATATCTTTACGGTATTTTAGGCAAGGAAATTTCGGCCGGTTGGCCGGCGGAAGCCGCTAAAGCTCAAGCTGTTGCGGCGCGAAGCTATGCGCTGAATCTGATGTTGTCCGGCGATCGGCACCGCCAAGACGGCTATGATCTTTGCGCTACCGTGCATTGTCAAGTTTATGGAGGCGTCGATGCGGAAGCGCCGGATATGATTCAGGCTGTTGCCGCCACTAAAGGCCTTGCCGCCTATTATAATGGTCAACCGATTCACGCCTATTTTCATGCTTCCAGCGGCGGTCATACGGAAGATAGTGAAAATGTCTGGGGTAATGCATTGCCGTATTTGCGGGGAGTTTCTGATGTGGACGCTCAGGCGCCTGGCAGCGCCTGGGAAAAACGCTTTAACGCGCGAGCGCTGGAAACCTTGTTGACTCAGAAGGGCAAAGGCGTAGGCGTCCTAAAATCGTTAGATTTGTCTCCCCTGTCGAAACCAGGGGCTGATCGGACCGAATCTGGCCGCGTGCGTCAACTGCAGGTAGCGGGAGATAAACGCAGCCTTAGTCTCAGCGGCGTACAAATGCGCTCGTACCTGGATTTACCTAGCGCCTTATTTGATATTCGAGTCGTGCGCGCGTTGCCTTCCGAATTGGACGTATCAGTGGAAACTTCCTACGGGGCTACGGTGGAAAAGAAAATGCCTGTATCTCTTAAAGAACCAGCCGAGTCTGGACGTTGGAATGATCCCGCCAGAATTCATCGGATTATTCGTCCAGCAGACGATATTGTCATTTTCAGCGGCCATGGCCGCGGGCATGGCGTCGGTATGTCGCAATGGGGCGCTCGCTTGTTGGCGGAAAAAAACAAATACGATTATAAACAAATTCTCCAGTATTACTACCAGGGGATTATGCTGAAAAAGGCGTATTGACGCCAAAAGGGGAATAAATCATGAATGTCCAAGATTTTGACTACTACTTGCCTGAAGAATTAATCGCGCAGACGCCGCTGGCGCAGCGGGACGCTTCACGCCTAATGGTTTTGCCGCGTCAGCAGGGAGCCTGCTCGCATCGGCATTTCTTTGAGCTGCCGTCGTTGCTTCGCAAGGGAGATTTGCTTGTTTTTAATGATACCCGTGTCATACCGGCTCGTCTCCACGGGCGAAAAAGAGATACAGGCGCTAAAGTAGAAGTGTTTTTACTGAAACGGCTGGATTTGGATCGTTGGGAGACGCTGGTGCGCCCTGGCCGTAAGCTTCGTCCAGGCACAGAGGTTGTATTTTCCGATGAATTATCTGCTGTTATTGAAGACACGACCGAATTTGGCGGACGTATCGTGCGTTTTTGCTGGCAAGGAGTTTTTGAAGAAATCTTGCAGCGTTTGGGGGAGGTCCCTTTACCGCCCTACATTCACGAAAAACTTCCGGACCCGGAACGATACCAGACTGTCTACGCCAGAGAAAATGGTTCAGCAGCAGCGCCTACAGCGGGACTGCACTTTACGCCGGAGTTATTGTCTCAGCTGCGCGAGCAGGGAATTCAGACGGCCTATGTGACGCTTCATGTTGGGTTGGGTACGTTTCGGCCTGTTGCTGTTGAATCCATTCAAGACCATGTTATGCATAGTGAACAGTATGCTATTTCTGCGGAAACCGCTGCGTTAGTCAATGAAACCCGTCGGCAGGGAGGGCGCGTGATTGCCGTAGGCACGACGGCGGTACGCACGCTGGAAACAGCTGGTCAAAGCGGTCAGCTGCAACCTTGCAGCGGCTTTACGAACATCTTCATTTATCCTGGCTATGAGTATAAAATTATCGACGGTCTCATTACTAATTTTCATTTGCCTAAATCTACCTTGCTGATGCTGGTAAGCGCCTTGGCCGGGCGGGAGCGCGTACTGGCGGCTTATAAAGAAGCCGTAGAACAGCGTTATCGCTTTTTCAGCTTTGGCGACGCTATGTTTATTTTATAAGATATCAAGAGGAGGTACAGCGTGGCTGTTACGTTTGAACTTATTCGTCAGTGTTCGCATACAGGAGCCCGTGCAGGAAGGCTGTATACGCCGCACGGCGTCTTTGACACCCCTATTTTTATGCCTGTAGGCACTCAGGCGACGGTAAAAACCATGTCTCCTAGGGAACTGGAAGAAATGGGCGCAGGTATTATTCTCAGTAATACGTATCACTTGTTTTTGCGTCCTGGGCATGATTTGGTAGCCGAAGCCGGAGGCTTGCACCGCTTTATGAACTGGAACCGCGGCATTTTGACTGACAGCGGCGGCTTTCAGGTTTTTAGCCTGGGGGCATTGCGTAAAATTACCGAAGAGGGCGTCACTTTTCGTTCTCATATTGACGGTTCCAAACAGTTTTTATCGCCGGAGAAAGCTACGGAAGTACAAATGGCTTTGGGTTCCGACATCATCATGGCTTTTGATGAGTGCGTGCCATATCCGGCGGAACATGACTATGCGAAACAATCAACCGAGCGGACGACTCGCTGGGCGGAGCGCTGCTTGAAAGCGCATACGCGCAAGGATCAAGCGTTGTTTGGTATTGTCCAGGGCGGTATGTACAAGGATTTGCGGGCTCAAAGCGCTAGAGAGCTTGTGGGACTTGATTTTCCAGGCTATGCCATCGGCGGTCTCAGCGTCGGCGAGCCAAAGCCCTTGATGTATGAAGTGTTGGAGCATACGGTTCCTTTATTGCCGAAAAACAAAGCTCGTTATTTGATGGGCGTAGGCACGCCGGATTGCTTAATAGAAGGGGTGCATCGCGGCATCGATATGTTCGACTGCGTATTCCCCACGCGTGTGGCCCGCAACGGCACGGTTATGACCTGGCAAGGTAAGCTGGTCGTAAAAAATGCGGAGTACGCCCGCGATTTCCGGCCTATTGATACGGAATGCGGCTGCTATACCTGTCGCAACTTCAGCCGCGCGTATCTAAGACATTTATTTAAGGCGGAAGAAGTTTTGGCTTTGCGCTTGGCAACCATTCACAATCTATATTTCTTGTTGGAATTCATGCGACGCATGCGTCAAGCAATTATCGAGGATCGTTTTTTATCGTTCCGTGATGATTTTTGGCATATGTACGAAAAACGTTAAAAGGATTTTTTTAGTTTGTGTTGAATAGGGAATAGGTAGTTCTGAAAGCGAGGTGAACATACTTGTCAGAAGAAACTCTGCAGATGCTCTTTAGCTATGCACCGATTATTTTAGTGGGTTTGGTTTTCTACTTCATGTTGTATCGGCCCCAGAAGAAACAGGAGAAGACCCGTCACGAAATGCTGGACAACCTGAAAAAAGGTGACAGAGTCGTTACGATCGGTGGCGCTTATGGAACCATTACTGCCATCACTAAGGACAAAGTGACGTTGAAGGTAGCGGAAAAGGTAGAGATCGAATTTGCGCGTACCTCCATCGCCAGCAAGCCCAACGGCAGCACCGGCAATGGCGAAAAAATTTAACACCCTAGAGGCAAAGCAGGCGGCGAGACGTCATTTCGCCGCCTTGCGCCGTTCTCTAAGCCAGTCAGTAAAACAGGAGCGCAGTGCCGCGCTTTGCCAACAGATTGCAAACAGTTCGCCTTGGTCTCAGGCGGAAAAAATACTATTTTACTGGCCTCTTGCCGGGGAAGCGGATGTGCGGTTATTGCTGCAGCAAGCGCAAAAGCAGGGAAAACAGCCTTATTTGCCTTTGCTGGACGAGCAGCGTCCTGGTTTGATGGAAGCCGCAGCCTACACTGGCGAAGCGTACTTGCAGCAAGGGGAACATGGCATCTGGCAGCCGCAGAGTACGAGCGTTCTTGCGCCGGAAGAGCTGGACCTGATTTTAATCCCAGCCTTGGCGTTTGATGTTATTGGCTTTCGCTTAGGCTTCGGCGGAGGATATTATGACCGCTATCTCTTGCGTACGCAAGCAATCCGTTTGGGCGTTTGCTGGGAATGCTGTTTTTCTTTAAAACCATTGCCCAGAGAAAAGCACGACATACCGGTACATTACATAATGACAGAAGAACGATGTCATATGGTAAATAAATTTTTCTAACAAGGAGGAAGAACTAGTGAGATGGTCTTATTTTGGCAAGTTTTTGGCCATCATTGCCGCTATATTGCTGGTGGCTGGAGTATATACGCTTCCTTTAGCGCTGTCCATCAAGCAAGGCCTTGATTTGCAAGGCGGCACTCATGTTGTCATGGAGGCTGTGGATACGCCGGAAGCCAAGGTGGACGACGATTCCGTCCAGAGAGTAGTAAAAATTATCGAACGCCGCGTGAATGAACTGGGCCTTACAGAACCTATTATTCAGCGGCAGGGAGAGCGGCGCATTATCGTTGAACTTCCGGGCGTTAAAGATCCTGAAAAAGCGATCGAAATGCTGGGGAAAACAGCGCTGCTGGAGTTTCAGGATGAAGCCGGTCATACCGTTCTAAGCGGTATGGATCTTAAAGATGCCAAAGCACAAATCGACCAGGGAAAGCGGAATTTGGTCGGTTTGGAGTTTTCCGACGAGGGCGGTAAAAAATTTGCTGACTTGACGCGGAAAAACATCGGCAAAAAAATCAGCATTCTTTTGGATAAACAAGTGCTGACCAGTCCGGTAGTAGAGGAAGTCATTCCTAACGGCAAAGCCGTTATTACCGGCCAACGCAGTATTGAAGAAGCGCAGCAATTGGCTATTTTACTGCGTTCTGGTTCGTTGCCTGTTAAGGTGGAAGTACTGGAAACCAGAACCGTCGGCCCAACGCTGGGTGAGGATTCCAAGCAGAAAAGTCAGTTTGCCTTTACTGTCGGCGTAGGCGCCGTTGTGCTCTTTATGGGACTTTTCTATCGCATTCCCGGTATGGTGGCCAATGTGGCTTTGATACTGTATGTACTCATGCTGTTATTGGCGCTTAAGCTGCTGAATGCAACCTTAACATTGCCAGGTATTGCCGGCATCATCTTGTCTGTCGGTATGGCGGTTGATGCGAACGTTTTGATCTTCGAACGTTTTAAAGAAGAATACCGCAGCGGCAAGTCCCTGCGCGCCGCTATGGATGCAGGCTATAACCGAGCTTTTATGACCATCTTGGACTCGCACATGACCACGCTGATTGTTTCGGTTATCTTGTTCTTTACTGGTACAGGGCTCTTGAAAGGCTTTGCCATTACTCTTGGCCTAGGTATCATCCTCAGTTTGTTTACAGCAACCGTGGTAGCTCATTACATGCTGAAGCTGCTCTTTAAGAGCAAGCCCTTTCAAAATCACAAAATGTTTGGCGCATAGGAGGTGACGAAGAAAATGAAGTTCGATATTATCGGCAAGCGCTATTTTTGGTTTGCCTTGTCTCTTTTAATTATGGTCCCTGGTCTGCTTTCTATTGCAGTACAAGGATTCAATCTGGGAATTGACTTTACCGGCGGTACGCTTTTGGACTTGAAATTCGCTCGTCCCGTCACTGTCGCCGAAGTTCGGGAAGTCATGAAAGACGTGCATATGGAAAGCAGCACCATTCAGCTTGTAGCGAATGAGCAAGTGGACGCAGCGCCGAATGTGTTTATACGTACCGGCGTGCTGACCGAAGAGCAGCGCCGTGACATTATGGCGGATATGACTGCTAAACTGGGGCATTATGATCTCATGCGCGTAGAAAAAGTGGGGCCGACGATTGGTGCGGAACTGGCAAAGAATGCAGTTGTTGCCTTGCTTTTGTCGTGGGCGACGATTATTGCGTATGTTACTTACCGCTTTGAGTTTAAATTCGCCATTTCCGGCATTTTGGCTTTAGTGCATGACGTAATAGTCGTGTTAGGTGTATTCTCAATCTTTCAGATTGAAATTGATAGCGCCTTTGTGGCGGCATTGCTGACTATTGTCGGTTTTTCCATCAACGACACTATTGTTATTTTTGACCGTATTCGGGAGAATTTGAAAAATCATCGCAAGGCTGAAAATATTCACGAGTTAGTGAATCGCAGTATTTGGCAAACGATGACTCGCTCCGTTTACACGGTTTTGACGGTGTTGTTTGTTACCTTGGCTCTGTATCTTTTTGGCGGCGAAACGACCAAGAATTTTTCCTTGGCCATGTTGATCGGCTTTGCCAGCGGGGCGTATTCTTCCATCTTTTTTGCCAGCCCTCTATGGGTTACCTTTAAAGACCATGAAGGAAACAAACGCAAGTCTGCGAAAGCTTCCTAATAGCCAAGGCGTACTAGGACTGCATACCAAAGAACTTGGTGTGCAGCCCTTTTTTCATGTAATCCCTTTCTTTTTCTCATTTGGAGAAAGGTATTCTCAATTCAAGAGAGAATAGTAGTATCAATCAGCACTAACGTGGTTGCTGTATTTTCTTTAATCAGGTGATAAATGTTGAAAAAATACTGGCAGATCGCTTCTGCCGAACGAAAACAAGTTGAAATGCTTGCAGTCGCTTTAGGGCTGGATGTGCTTTTGACCAGATTACTGGTGTTGCGCGGTATCAATACGGCAGAGGCGGCTCGAGATTTTTTATTTGGCACCGTAGACTCCTGTCCTGATCCTTGGCAAATGAAGGATATGGATCATGCAGTGGCGCGGACCCTGCAGGCAATTGCCAAGGGAGAACATATTGTCGTTTATGGCGACTATGATGTGGACGGGGTAACGGCGACAACTCTTTTGACAAGGGTGCTTCGTCAATCGGGAGCTTTGGTGAAGACATATATTCCAGATCGCCAGGAAGAAGGCTACGGTGTTCACTTGGAGGCTTTGCGTAAACTGCGTCAAAAAGATTGTTCATTAGTCATTACGGTGGATTGCGGCATTTCCGCCATACAAGAAGCCTCGGCGACAGGCATCCCCGATTTAATCATAACCGATCATCATGAACCAGGACCCACCTTGCCGGAAGCTGTCGCGGTTTTAAATCCGAAACGACAAGACTGTTCATACCCAGATAAAAGCTTGGCTGGCGTAGGGGTAGCGTTCAAGCTGGCGCAGGCTTTATGGAAAAAGCTGCAGCCGACAAAGCCTCTTCCAGGCTATTGTTATGAACTAGTTGCGGTCGGCTCTGTGGCGGATATGGTTCCCTTGCAGGGGGAAACGCGTCTTTTGGTGCGGGAAGGACTGAAGCGGCTAGCAAAGCCGGAATGCTGCGGCTTGGAAGCATTGTTGAAGGTCAGCAGCGTTAAAACACCAGTTTCCGCTGGAAACATTGCTTTTTCGCTGGCGCCGCGCCTGAACGCCGCCGGCAGAATGTCGTTGGCTCAAAGCAGTCTGCAGCTGCTGCTGAGTGCCGAACAGGAAGAAGCGGAAATGCTGGCGCAGGAACTGGATGAAGAGAATAAACTGCGTCAGGAGACGGAGCGCAGCATTGTGGAAGCCGCTCTTTGGCAATGCGAAGAGGCCTCATTGGCCTCAAAGAACGTACTTCTTGTAGCAGGCGAAAACTGGCATCCCGGTGTCATCGGCATTGTTGCGTCTAGACTGGTAGAGCGCTACTATCGTCCCACGATCGTGCTCAGTTTGAGCGAAGATGGCTGGGCTAAAGGCTCTTGCCGGAGTATCCCTGGCTTTGATATGCATCAGGCCTTGCAGGGCTGTAGCCATTTACTGGAGCGTTTTGGCGGACACAAACAGGCGGCAGGCTTGACGATGCGGGCTGAAAATGTGACTGCCTTGCAAGAGGCCATGAATCAACAGGCGGAGCAGATGCTGCAACAAGAGGATTATGTACCAAAGGTGTCTGTGGATGCTGTCGTTTCCTTAGACATGGTGAATGAAGACTTGTTAGAAAAGCTGGAGCTCTTAGAACCTTACGGGATCGGCAATCCGCGTCCTCGGCTGTTGCTCCAAAACCTTCACTTGCAAGGAGAGGCTCGGTGTTTGGGAAAAGAAAAGGAACACTTAAAACTGACAGTCCGGCAAAATGAAGCGACTTGTTCGGTTTTGGCTTGGCGTCAGGGAGAAAAAGCATGCTATTTGCCTCAAGATACCTTGTTAGACGTAGTTGCAACTCCAGAGGGCAATGTTTGGCGAGACGAGCTGCAGGTTCAGCTTGTAGCCGAAGATTTTGCTCCCTCCAGGCAGGAAGAGAACCAAACAAAGATATTAGATTATCTAGCGCCGGATATGGCTGGACTGCGTCAGCTTTATGCGGCCATGCGTCATTGTTTGCAGCTTTCTAATTGCCAAGAAGGATTGACGCCGGAACAATTGCGACGCCAGCTGCAACAGCACTGTCGTTTGCCAGTAGCTTCGTCGGCTTTGGCCCAGGCTTTAGACGTTTTTTCTGAAGTCTGTCTGATTGCTTATGCCGGAGAGACCGCTAAAATAGCCTTGTTGCCGGCGCCTGAAAAACGTCTGGACATTACCAGTACCCAGGGATATGAACAAGGTTGCCTGCTGCGCCAAAAAGTGCTGGATAAATGGCTGCAGCGCGTGGAAATACAAGGGTTGTCACAAACATGGATTTGACGAGGTGCGCATATGCTCAACGGACCAGAGCTTTGTATTGAAGATATTATTCAAAAAATAAAAACCTACCAACCCGATGCCGTGAGCGAACAAGTGCAAGAAGCGTATGAGTTTGCCAAAGAAGCTCATGCCGGGCAAACCCGCGTTTCCGGAGAGGAATACATTATTCATCCTTTAGGGGTTGCTAATATTTTAGCGGACCTGCAGATTGATGCGGTGACGATCATCGCTGCGCTGCTTCATGATGTGGTGGAGGATACTACGTTTTCCCTGGAGGACGTGGAAAAACGCTACGGCAAGGAAGTGGCGATGCTTGTTGACGGCGTCACCAAATTGAGCCGAATTGAGTATAAATCCAAAGAAGAGCAGCAGTTGGAAAATTATCGCAAAATGTTTTTAGCCATGGCAAAGGATTTGCGGGTGGTTTTAATCAAACTGGCGGACCGTCTGCACAACATGCGCACGCTGAAATATATGAGCGAAAGCAAGCAGAAGCGAATCGCCCAGGAAACCTTGGAAATTTTTGCTCCTTTGGCGCATCGCTTAGGTATTTCCAATGTAAAATGGGAACTGGAAGATTTAGCTTTCCGCTATTTAGAACCGGAACAATACTATAGTTTGGTGGAAAATGTCAAACAAAAACGGCGCGAGCGGGAACGGTTGATTAATGACGCGATCGCCATGCTGCAGGAACGATTGGCGCTTGTTGATATTGCCGGTGAAATTCAAGGGCGGCCTAAGCATTTCTACAGCATTTTTCGTAAAATGCAAAAAGATAACAAAGAATTAAGCCAGATTTATGATTTGCTGGCTATTCGCATTCTTGTGGACAATGTGAAAGATTGCTATGGCGCGCTGGGCGTGGTGCATACCCTTTGGAAACCGCTGCCAGGCCGCTTTAAAGATTATATTGCCATGCCTAAGTCTAATATGTATCAGTCGCTTCATACTACCATTATTGGTACCGAAGGACAGCCGCTGGAAATACAAATTCGAACGAAAGATATGCATCGTATTTCTGAATACGGCGTGGCGGCCCATTGGCGCTATAAAGAAGGCGGCCGCGGACCTGGCAAGGAGTTTGATCAAAAACTTTCCTGGGTGAGGCAGCTTTTAGAGTGGCATCAAGATTTACGGGATCCTAGAGAATTTCTGGAAACTGTAAAAATGGATGTCTTCGCTGATGAAGTATTTGTGTTTACGCCGCGAGGCGATGTGCTAGACCTGCCTACGGGCTCGGTTCCTATTGATTTTGCGTACCGTGTGCATACCGATGTGGGACACCGCTGCGTGGGTGCAAGGGTCAACGGCAAGATGGTTCCGTTAGAGTACAAGCTGACCAATGGGGACATTGTGGAAATCATCACAGCTAAACAAGGGAATGGCCCTAGTCGGGACTGGCTTAATATTGTGGGTTCTTCGGAAACGCGCAACAAAATACGCAGTTGGTTCAAGAAGGAAAAACGCGAAGAAAATATCATTAAAGGCAAGGAGCAGCTGGAAAAGGAAGTTAAAAAATTTGGCTACGAGTGGAAGGAAATCGTCAAAAGCGATCGCCTCCAGGAAGTGGCTAAAAAATTCAACCTTACCGGAGGCGACGAAGATATTTTTGCCGCTCTTGGCTACGGAGGCTTGACGGCGCATGCCGTATTGACCAAGCTGTTGGAAATATACAAAAGGGACACCAAAAAAGCGGTTCCCCAAGATATTACAGAACTGTTAAACGAAATCAAGCCCAAAGTAGTAAAATCGAAAGTGAGTCAGGGCATTCTTGTGGGCGGCGAAGGCGGCTATATGGTGCGCCTGGCGCGCTGCTGCAACCCGGTTCCCGGTGACGCGATTGTCGGTTATATTACGCGGGGCCGAGGCATTACCGTCCACCATGCGGAATGCAATAACGTTCTTAGCAACCGCGAAGAATATGAGCGCATGATCTCCGTCAGTTGGGATATTGGGCAAGGACAGACCTATAAGGTCATGGTAGAAGTAACTTGCGCGGATCGGCCAGGTCTTCTGTCGGAACTGATGATTATTCTTTCTGAAAGCAAAACCAACGCCAGCTCGGTCAACGCCAGGGCGCACAAAGACAAAACAGCTACGGTGACTTTTATTCTTGATATTACCAACACAAGCCAGTTGGAGAGCATTATGACGAAGCTGCGCCGGGCCAAGGACGTGTACAGCGTCTATCGGGTCAAGCAAAGCAAGGGAGGCATTGTGTGAGAGCCGTTGTACAGCGTACCAAGTCTTCCAGCGTGACCGTAGACTGCCGCTTGGTTGGCGCCATCGGCCCGGGCTTGACGGTGCTTTTAGGAGTAGGAGAAGGAGATACGGCTAAAGATGCGGTGTATTTGGCCGATAAAATTGTTGGCTTGCGAATTTTCCATGACGAAGCAGGGAAAATGAATTGTTCCCTTAAGGATGTAGGCGGTTCTTTATTGGTTATTTCCCAATTTACCTTGTATGGAGACTGCCGCAAAGGACGGCGTCCTGGGTTTGACCAGGCCGCGCCGCCGGGGGAAGCAAAAGCTCTTTATGAATATTTTTTGTCTCTTTGTCGAGAAAAGGAGCTGACGGTGGCCGCCGGGGAGTTTCAGGCGGAGATGCTTGTGGCTTTGGAAAACGACGGACCGGTTACTATCTTGCTGGATAGCCGAAAATTATTTTAAGATGCATGGGTAAGGAGAACCAAGGAATGGAAATTATTCAACTGCCAGTAGGGCCTTTGGGTACGAACTGTTATATTGTGATTAGCAAGGAAGAGCATGTGGCGATGGTCATTGATCCTGGCGGCAACGGCGGTGATATTTTGCGCATCCTGCGCGAAAAAAACGCTGTCTTAACCTATATTGTCAATACCCACGGCCATGCAGACCATATTGCGGCTAATGGTATTTTAGCGGAAGCTACCGGCGCATCTGTGCTGATTCACGAAGCAGATGCTGCAATGTTGACAAGTCCGCACCGAAATCTTTCAACCTTTATTGGTGATGCGGTTATTTTAAAACCAGCCGACTCGTTTCTTAAAGCAGGGGACGTATTGACGCTGGGAGCGCTTTCTTTTACCATTTTAGAAACGCCGGGTCATACGCCAGGCGGCCTCAGTCTTTACGGCGAAGGCGTTTTGTTCAGCGGGGACACGCTTTTTGCAGAATCCGTAGGCCGAACTGATTTTCCCGGCGGTTCCCATCAACAATTGCTGGCAAGCATTCAAGAACAGCTTTTTGCGTTGCCGGGAGAAACCAAAGTATTACCAGGCCACGGGCCCAGCACGACTATCGGCTGGGAAAAAGAGCATAACCCGTTTATTTTTTAGGCAAACAGCCGAAAGGGTGTGAAGTTTATGCAACTTGATATGACAGATGTGCGGAAAACTTTTCGTGAACGGCAGTTTAAGCTGACGCCGCAAAGACAAATTATTTTGCAAGCCTTTCTAAATCATCAAGATGAACATCTTTGCGCGGAAGATGTCCATCAAATCGTGCGCCGCGAAGCGCCGGAGATCGGTTTGGCTACTGTTTATCGTACGCTGGATCTGCTGAGCGAACTGGATCTGCTGCAGAAAATGGACTTTGGCGATGGCCGCAGCCGCTATGAAATCAATGGGCCGGACACCGGACATCATCACCATCATTTGATCTGTGTTTCCTGCGGCAAAGTAAAGGAATTTGAAGACGATCTTCTGGATTCTTTAGAAGCGGTCATTTCAGAACGCAGCAAGTTTCAAATTGTTGACCATCAGGTCAAGTTTTACGGTTATTGTCAGGAGTGCCAGAAAAAGAATGATGCTTGATGGATATATTCGTACAACAGCAGACCAAGGAGATGACCGCGCCGTACAGGATGTAATGAGCCTGTACGGTATTCCTCTTGTTAAGGAAACTACTGCCAACACCTTGGTCGTAGGCAGCGAGCTATTGCCGGATCGGGTGGTTACGTCCCTTGCCTGGCAAGGAAAAACGTGGCAAGAGACGCATGAAATCGTCTTTTTTCATGCGCAAGATCAGGCTGCGCCTGGGCGGGTGGTGCGGCGCAATCTGGCTTTATTGCTGGAGCAGGCCGTACATCTTCCTCGCAGTTCGTGGGGGATACTGCGAGGCGTTCGGCCGGGGAAAATAGTCCGGCGTCTCTTCGATGAAGGATATACCAAGGCGGATATTGCAGCGGCTTTCGAGCAAGAATACTTGGCAGCGCCGGAAAAAGCGGCTCTGCTGCTGGAAATAGCCCTGCGGCAGCGAAATATTCTACCGCCGGAAACACCCCGCTCTGTTGGGGTATATGTGGGGATTCCTTTTTGTCCCAGCCGCTGCTTATACTGTTCGTTTCCTTCATTTGTATTACCGCCCCAAGAGAAGCTGCAGATTTTTATGCAAGCCCTTAAGGCGGATATTGTGAGCGCCGGCCATCTTTTGCGTCAGCAGCGCTTGCAGATGGAGACCCTCTATATCGGCGGCGGTACGCCGACAAGTCTGCCAGCCAAGGAACTAGAGCAGCTTCTTTCTTGGATCCAGGAGTACTTGGGCAGGCCGAAGCTAGGGGAGTGGACGGTGGAAGCAGGACGCCCGGACAGTCTGAATGCAGAGAAGATTGCCGTGCTCAAAGGCTTTCCAATTTCGCGTTTGAGCTTAAATCCGCAATCAATGCAGGAAAAAACGCTGCAAAGGATTGGACGGAAGCATAGTGTACAGGATATAATAGAAATGTTCGCCTCTTTGCGGCAAAACGGTTTTAGCAATATAAACATGGATATTATTCTGGGTTTGCCTGGTGAAACGCCAGCTGATGTGCAGCATACGCTGCGGGAAATCGCTAAGCTTTCCCCAGAAAGCCTGACGGTTCATACATTGGCTCTTAAGCGGGGATCCGCGTTGGCGGAAAAGCTGCTTTTGCAGGAAGAAGTACCGTTGCCTGACGCCGCTGCGGTGGCGGAGATGATTGAAGCCTCGCAAAATGGCGCTAGAGCGATGGGGATGGCGCCATACTATCTTTATCGCCAAAAGCAGATGGCAGGCCAGTTTGAAAATATCGGCTACGCCAAAGAGGGACGCGAATGCGCTTATAACATTCGCGTTATTGAAGAACGCCAGAGCATCTTGGGAATTGGCCCTCATGCAACAAGTAAAATTGTTGAACCAGACGGTTATCGACTGCATAATTGTTATCATGCCAAGCAGGTAGACTGCTACATACGCGATATCGATCGCTACATTGCAAACCGTGAAGACGCATTTAGGCGTTTTGCGGGAAGGGAGTGACCAATTTGCTGACAAGCGCACCTCGAGGTACTAAAGACATTTTGCCTGCAGCCAGCGCGCAATGGCAAAAGCTAGAGAAAACCATCCGCCAGCTGTGCAGCCGTTTTGGCTACCAGGAAATTCGCACACCTGTTTTCGAACATACAGAGCTGTTCATTCGGGGTATTGGCGAGACCACCGATGTGGTGGAAAAAGAAATGTATACCTTTACTGACCGCGGCGAACGCAGCCTGACTTTGCGTCCGGAAAATACGGCTTCCGTCGTGCGGGCGTATCTGGAAAACAAATTGTATGGTGAAGCTGAACAGCCCACCAAACTGTTTTACATGGGTCCTATGTTTCGCTATGACCGTCCGCAAGCAGGCCGTTATCGCCAATTTCATCAATTTGGCGTAGAAGTCCTCGGCGCAGCAGCGCCAACGGTGGATGCAGAAGCTATTGCGTTAGCTATCCAGCTTTTCCAAGGACTGGGACTTACAGAACTCACTTTATTCATTAATTCCGTGGGCTGCCCGACATGCCGGCCTGCTTATCGGGAGCAACTGCAGAACTATTTGCGGCCGCAGTTGGATTCACTGTGCCCGGACTGCAAAAGCCGCTTTGACCGCAATCCGATGCGCATTCTGGACTGCAAAAGCGAAGCTTGCCGCCAGGCCAGCCAAGGAGCGCCGCAGATGCTGGATTGCCTCTGCGAAGAATGCCATGACCATTTTGCCGGTCTAAAAGCGTTGCTGGATGCTGCTGAGATTCCGTACAGTATCAACACCAATCTGGTGCGCGGCCTTGATTATTACACCAAAACCGCTTTTGAAATTCAGTACGCTCCTTTGGGCGCGCAAAGCGCCGTCTGCGGCGGCGGCCGCTATGACGGACTTGTAGCCCAATGCGGCGGTCCGGATACTCCTGGTATCGGCTTTGCTGTCGGCTTGGAACGTTTGCTGCTGGCGTTGGAAAAGCAGGAACTGCTTCCAGCTGCAACTCGCTGCAGTGACGTGTTTATCGCTCCCTTGGGGAAAGAACAGACGCCGATGGCCTTTGCGCTGCTGCTGCAGCTGCGTAAAGAAGGTCTGACTGCGGACATGGATTTTCTGGGACGCAGCTTGAAGGCGCAGCTTAAACAGGCTAATCGCCAAAAGGCGCGCTTTGCGCTGCTGCTGGGCGAGGAAGAACAGGCCAATCAGCAAGTGCTGTTGAAGGATTTGGAAACCAGCGAACAAAGCTTGGTAAATGCCCAGGAGGCAATTAACGCCATAAAAGAAGAGATGGGGGAATAGCAAGATGTTAGATACAATGACAGGCTGGGTGCGCACACACAGCTGTAACGATTTACGGGCAGATCACCAGGGCCAGGAGGTTATTCTTTGCGGCTGGGCTGCTAGACGCCGCGATCACGGCGGCTTGATCTTCGTGGATCTTCGGGATCGCTCCGGCATGGTTCAGCTGGTTTTTGCTCCGGAAGTGGGCGAAGAGGCTTTTCGCAAAGCGGAAACCGTGCGTTCCGAGTTCGTTTTAGCGATAAAAGGCGAAGTGCGCAGCCGCGACGCTGCTACGGTAAATTCCAACATGGACACCGGCGCTGTTGAAGTATTCTGCCGGGAATTGCGCATTCTCAATGCCGCTAAAACGCCGCCGTTCTACATCCAAGATGATGTGGACGTTGATGAAATGGTGCGTTTGAAATATCGTTATTTGGATCTGCGTCGGCCGGAAATGCAGCGTAACCTAATGTTGCGTCATCGCGTGACCAAAGCCATGCGCGACTTTTTTGACAATCAGGGCTTTTGCGAAGTGGAAACGCCCATGTTGACGAAAAGCTCTCCTGAAGGCGCGCGTGACTATCTTGTGCCTAGCCGCGTGAATCCAGGTCGATTCTATGCGTTGCCGCAGTCTCCGCAGTTGTTCAAACAGCTGCTGATGGTAGCCGGCATGGAGAAGTACTTCCAGATTGTACGCTGCTTCCGCGATGAAGATTTGCGCGCTGATCGTCAGCCGGAATTTACTCAGTTGGACGTTGAGATGTCCTTCATTGACAGAGAACAAATTCTGTCGATGATGGAGCGTTTGGTAGCCCATCTTTTCGAAGAAGCCCTGGGTGAAACCATTGCTACTCCCATGCTGCGCATGACTTATGACGAGGCGATGAGCCGTTACGGTTCGGACAAGCCGGATTTGCGCTTTGAGATGGAACTTATTAACGTGTCCGAGGTTATCCGCGGTTCGAACTTCAAAGTGTTCGAAAGCGTGCTGCAAAACGGCGGACAGGTCAAAGCGATTAACGTCAAAGGCTATGCAGGCATTCCGCGGCGCGAACTGGACGGCTTGGTGGATTTTGTGGCTCCCTACGGCGCCAAAGGTCTGGCTTGGATGTGTTTCCAAGCAGACGGCATCAAATCGCCGATCGCCAAATTCTTCAGCGAAGACATGCTGGCTGAATTGGCTAAAGCTGCCGGCGCCGTCGAAGGCGATTTGCTGCTGATGGTAGCGGATAAACCCTCTGTTGTAGCCAATGCCTTGGGACATTTGCGTTTGGAAATGGCGAAACGTCTTAACTTGATTGACGAAAACAAGTTGTGCTTCTTGTGGGTAGTTGACTTTCCGATGTTCGAGTACGATGAAGAAGAAAAACGCTGGGTGGCGATGCATCACCCCTTCACCTCGCCTCGGGACGAAGATATGGAATTCTTGGAAAGCGATCCAGGACGCATCTATGCGAAAGCCTACGACATGGTGCTCAACGGCACGGAAATCGGCGGCGGCAGCATCCGTATTTACCAACGTCCGATTCAGGAAAAGGTATTCAAAGCCATTGGCTTGACGCCGGAAGAAGCATATAGCAAATTCGGCTATCTCTTAGACGCTTTTGAGTACGGCACTCCGCCCCATGGCGGCATTGCATTTGGTTTGGACCGTCTGGTAATGCTTATGGCGAAACGTCCTTCCATCCGCGACGTTATTGCTTTCCCCAAAACGCAAAGCGCCAGCTGCGCTATGACGCAAGCGCCCAGTGACGTGTCTGAACGTCAGCTGCGGGAATTGCATATTAAGTCGACCGTTATTGCTAAAAGCTAAGGTTTCTTTTCTTTCAGCCAGGCTTCAAAGCGCAGAAAACCAGGCGACACTTGTCAAATAGCGATAATTCTGCTATTATGAAGTTGAAGAAAAGAGCAACACTCTTAACCCGACTGTGTGCGTATGCTGCCTGGTATGTTTTGAGCCAACACTTTTACGACGGGAGTCCGGTCTCTGAATAAGACGTGCAGGCCCTTTACGGGGATCCATTGATTTTTCAGGAGGGCACCCACCTGCTAACGCAGGTTCAAAACTAGTGGGCGAGACGGCATGGTGGGGTTAGTTTTTTCATAACGATTTTTTAGACTCGACAATTTTGTCGAGTCTTTTTACCTATTATGAGAGCTCTATGTTGTGTTTTCTTAGATCATGCAGGAGGCTTCTTTAACTATGCATCGTTTTTCACGCACCGAAATGCTTATAGGTTCTCAAGGATTACAGACCTTGCAAAATTCCGCTGTGGCCGTTTTTGGCGTCGGCGGCGTTGGCTCCTTTGCGGTAGAAGCCTTGGCGCGAGCAGGGATTGGTCAACTGACGTTAATTGATCATGATGTCGTTAGCCTAACGAATTTAAACCGACAGCTGCCGGCTTTATCAAGCACCATCGGCTTGCCTAAAGCCGCCGTGCTGAAAGAGCGAATTTTGGATATTAACCCGGATTGTCAAGTGGAAGTCATTCTAGAAGCCTATGGAGAAGAAAAAGGAGACTGGCTGCGGCCTGAACGTTGGAATTTCATTGTGGATGCCATCGATTCAATGGATGCTAAAATTGATTTGCTTGTCCGCGCCCATCGTCTCGGCATACCCATTGTCTCGAGCATGGGCGCTGGCAATAAGCTGGACCCTGAGGCTTTTCATATTGTAGATATTGCTAAAACCCACACTTGCCCTATGGCCAGAAACGTCAGACGTCTTTTGAAAGAAGCAGGAATCACTAAAGGAATTCCTGTGGTGTTTTCTACGGAAAAGCCCTTTGCTTCGGCTGACGCCGAGCCGGAAGAAGCCCATTTGCGCCGCCAGGTGCCGGGAAGCATTTCCTTTGTTCCCTCTACGGCGGGGCTGTTATTAGCCGGCTATGTTGTGCGTTCTTTGCTGCGTTTAGCATAGGAACAAAGGAGGCTGTTATTTTGGATTTGTTTTCATTGGCTGAAGAGAAGAACACGAACCGCAAACCACTCGCCGTGCGCATGCGCCCGCAAAAGCTATCTGAACTGGCAGGGCAGGAGCATCTTCTTAGTCCCGACTCTTTTCTGCGGCGTATGATTCAGGCGGATACGCTGCCCAGCCTGGTTTTGTACGGTCCCTCCGGTACCGGAAAGACGACATTGGCGGAACTGATCGCCACTACTACCGGAGCGGTTTTTGAGCGCCTGAACGCGGTAACTGCGGGCACGGCGGATTTGCGCAAAGAACTGGCGGCAGCGCAGGAACGACGCCAGCTCTATGGCAAAGCTACCATTCTTTTTGTCGATGAGTTTCATCGTTTTAACAAAGCCCAGCAGGATGTGCTGCTGCCTTATGTAGAGGATGGGCGGATTACGCTGATCGGCGCCACGACGGAAAACCCTTATTTTGAAATTAACGGGCCCTTGCTTTCGCGCATGCGGGTTTTGCGTCTGAAGCCGTTGACTCCGCAACAACTGGAAGCTCTGCTTAAGCGGGCCCTGGAAGATAAAGAGCGCGGTTTGGGCAAAAGACATTTGCAGGCGGAAGCTTCTCTTTGGAGCGGTATTACCGGCTTAGCCGGCGGCGACGCACGTACCGCCTTGAATCTTCTGGAGCAATGCGCCGCCATGGTGGAAGATGAGGCAACGCTGAATTTGGCGGTGTTAGAAAAAGTTGCCGACGAAAAGCTGCAGCGTTTTGACAAAAACGGCGACGCTCATTACGATACAGTATCTGCGTTTATTAAGAGTATGCGCGGCTCCGATCCAGATGCGGCAGTACATTATCTGGCCCGGCTGTTGGCTGCAGGGGAGGATTTGCAATTTATTGCGCGGCGCATCGTAATTTGTGCGGCCGAAGATGTGGGCAACGCCGATCCCCAGGCGCTGGTACTGGCTATGGCGGCGGCTGAGGCGGCCCGTTTTGTAGGCTTGCCGGAAGCGCGCATTCCTTTGGCTCAGGCGGTCGTCTATATTGCGACGGCGCCCAAGAGCAATGCCTCTTATCTGGCTATTGACGCAGCCTTAGGAGATGTGCGCCATCAGGAATGCGGCAGCGTTCCCCTGCATCTACGAGACGCTCATTATCGCGGCGCCGCCCAATTTGGACATGGCGCGGAGTATTGCTATAGCCACGATTTCCCCGGCCATTGGGTAGAGCAAGAGTACTTGCCGGAGCCGCTGCAAGGCCGGCGTTACTATGAAGCCGCTCTGGGACCGGAAAAGACGCGCTGGGACGAGACCAAACGCCGTCAAGGGCGGGCCGAGGGGACCGGAACAAGAGTAACGGAGTAACAGAGGGATACGAAATAATAAGGAATAGTTGCAAAAGATAAACCTGACTTAGCTTTAAAACAACCTCAGGTTGGGGTTGTTTTTTTTCTTGTTATTTGCTATAGTAAAAGCAAATAAAACCAATCGTATTAGTCGGAAAAGAAAGGGGATTGCCGTGAAGCTATCAACCAAAGGACGTTATGGCGTATCCGCCATGTACGATTTAGCCGTTCATTACGGTCAGGGGCCCATTTCTTTAAAAAATGTCGCACAGCGTCAAGAAATCTCCGAGCATTACCTGGAGCAGCTGATGGGGACTTTGCGCAAAGCCGGCTTCGTTAAAAGCGTTCGCGGCGCACAAGGCGGTTACAGCTTAACCAAGACTCCCGAAGAAATTTCGGTAGGCGATATTATCCGCGTGATGGAAGGGCCTATTGCTCCTGTAGACTGTTTGCTCTCAGGCAAAGAGGATAACAAATACTGTACTAAAGCCTGTACTTGCGTCACCCGCGGCGTATGGGCCAAAGTTGGAGACAGCATTACGCAGGTGTTGGATTCCATCACTTTGCAAGATTTGTGCAACCAGGTGGAAAATGAGGCAGGAAAACCGCAGCTTTAACCTGCGGCTTCATAGGGGAAGGAAAATAAAGGGGAGGCTTTATTCACATGAAACAGGTATATTTGGATCATTCTGCAACAACACAGGCTCTGCCGGAAGTGGCAAAACTTGTAAGTCATTATATGACCGAAGACTTTGGTAATGCATCCAGCGTACATGCTTTTGGTCGTACGGCGCGGCAGGCTGTTGACGAAGGCCGTCAGCAGGTAGCGGCCCTGATTAACGCCCAGCCTGGAGAAATCTTCTTCACCAGCGGCGGTACTGAGTCTGACAACTTGGCCATTAAAGGCATTGCTTCAGCTAATCGAAAAAAAGGCAATCATATCATTACTACGGCTATTGAACATCATGCTATTTTGCATCCTTGTGAATATCTGGAAAAACAAGGCTTCCAGGTTACCTACCTGCCTGTGGACGAGTACGGCATGATCCGTTTGGAGGATTTGCAGCAGGCCATTACGCCGCAAACCATCTTGATTAGCGTTATGTTCGCCAATAACGAAGTAGGAACCATTCAACCAATTCGTGAAATTGGTAAAATCGCTCGCGAAAAAGGGATTATTTTTCACACTGACGCGGTACAGGCTACAGGCAATGTGCCCATTGACGTGGTTGATATGAATATTGACCTGCTGACCTTGTCGGGGCATAAGCTGCATGGTCCCAAAGGCATCGGCGCTCTGTTTATCCGACGCGGCGTCCGTATTGACGCGGTACAGCACGGCGGCGGTCAAGAACGCAAACTGCGTCCCGGAACGGAAAATGTCCCCGGCATTGCCGGCTTAGGTAAAGCTGCGGAAGCAGCAAAAGAGGAAATGGCGGACAAAGTGGCTCGGATTACGGCTCTGCGTGATCGCTTAATGCGCGGCATTGAAGAACGCATTCCCGAAATCAAGCTGAACGGCCATCCGACACAGCGCATGCCTGGTAATGTTAATTATAGCTTCCGCTATGTAGAAGGTGAATCCTTGCTGTTGAGCTTGGATATGAAGGGAATTGCCGCTTCCAGCGGTTCTGCTTGTACTTCCGGCTCCCTGGATCCGTCCCATGTGCTTTTAGCGATGGGGTTGAGTCACGAAATTGCTCACGGTTCGCTACGGCTGACTTTGGGCAGAGGCACTACGGAAGAAGATATCGATTATGTTTTGGAAGTATTGCCGCCGATCATTGAACGCCTGCGCAGCATGTCCCCGTTGGCGGCTAATGCGGGCGCCATGTTGGAAAGCAATCCTTGCCAAAATTGTCGCTCCTAATGTGTTTTACCTTGAAAGGAGAATTGAATTATGTATACCGAAAAAGTAATGGATCATTTCAGCAATCCCCGCAATGTTGGTGAAATTCCTGATGCCAATGGAATCGGCGAAGTTGGCAACGCCAAATGCGGCGATATTATGCGCATTTACTTGAAAGTCAAAGACAATGTGATCGAAGATGTGAAATTTAAAACCTTCGGCTGCGGCGCCGCTATCGCTACGAGCAGCATGGTCACGGAAATGGTTATCGGCAAAACGCTGGAAGATGCCTTGGAGATTTCCAATCAGGCAGTAGCGGAAGCTTTGGGCGGCTTGCCGCCGGCTAAAATGCACTGCTCCAATCTGGCAGCCGATGCTCTGCACGAAGCCATTAAGGATTATATGAGCAAGCAGCCCAAGGAAGCTTAAGTGCTTAACGCAAAGACAAAAGTGGTTGTCGCCATGAGCGGCGGTGTGGATAGTTCCCTCACCGCCGCCCTTTTAGTGCAGGAAGGGTACGAAGTGATTGGCGTCACCATGCAATTATGGACAGAGGATGTTCCTGTTGATGATCCCAATCATCGCGGCTGCTGTTCTTTATCCGAAGTGGAAGATGCGCGTCGCGTCGCGAAGACTCTGGGAATTCCTCATTATGTGATGAACTTCCGCGACGATTTTCATCATCTGGTAGTAGAGTATTTTATCCGCGAATACACTGCTGGACGCACGCCTAATCCCTGCATTGCCTGCAATCGCCATATCAAGTTTGAACGCCTTTTGACCAAGGCGGCAGCCTTGGGGGCTGATTATGTGGCTACCGGCCATTACGCGCGCGTTATAAAAGACGAGCAATCTGGAAGGGTGCTGCTGTGCAAGGGCGTGGATGCGACCAAGGATCAGTCGTATGTGTTGTATCATTTAAATCAACAGACACTGCAGAAGTTTTTATTTCCTCTGGGCGGCATGGAAAAAACAAAAACAAGGGAATTGGCGCGGCAGTTTAATCTGGTAGTGGCGAACAAGCCGGAAAGCCAGGAAATCTGCTTTATTCCTGATGACGATTACAAGCGCTTTTTGCGCGAACATGCGCCGCAGTCGCTGAGGCCCGGAGATATCGTAACCCAAGACGGGCAAGTTTTGGGCCGCCATGAGGGACTGCCGTTTTATACGATCGGCCAGCGCAAAGGGCTGGGTATCGCTGCGGCGCATCCTTTGTATGTCGTGGAAATAGATGCGGCCCATAATCGTGTGGTCGTTGGACCACACGAAGCAGTATACGCTTCGGAACTGCTTGCAGATGACTTAAACTGGATTGCCATAGACGGTCTTGAAAAGCCACTGCAGGTACATGCAAAAATTCGCTATGCCGCACATGAAGCGCCGGCGATGGTTTTTCCGGAAGCCAACGGCATGGTGCGGGTAAAATTTGAACAACCGCAGCGAGCGATTACCCCGGGGCAGTCTGTTGTTTTTTACCATGGTGAAAAAGTGGTTGGCGGCGGCGTCATCCGCAAAGCCTGTTTGTAAAGGGCATTTAAAGGATTCATATAAGGGGAAGGCGGCTGACGGGCTGACCTTCCCTTTGACACGTCCTGGCTGGTCGGGTATAATTTTTAAGAATAAGCCATCTGTAATGAGCGGAGGATGAAGTACGTGAAATCTATGACAGGTAATGAAATTCGCACACGCTTTCTGGAGTTTTTTAAATCAAAAGAGCATTTGGTAATGCCCAGTGCTCCCTTGATTCCTCATGATGATCCTACGTTGTTGCTAGTCGGAGCCGGCATGGCGCCCTTTAAGCCGTTTTTTACCGGCAAGATCAAGCCCCCCCATACGCGCATCACCAGCAGCCAAAAATGCGTCCGTACCGGCGATATTGAAAATGTAGGCCGTACCGCGCGGCACCAGACCTTTTTTGAAATGTTGGGCAATTTTTCCTTTGGCGATTATTTTAAACGGGAAGCCATTGTTTGGGCTTGGGAATTTTTAACCAAAGAATTGGAACTTCCTGCTGATCGTCTGTGGATTACCATCTATACGGAAGACAATGAAGCCTATGATATCTGGCATGATGAAATCGGCATTGATCCAGAGCGCATTGTGCGCATGGCTGATAATTTTTGGGAAATCGGCCCCGGCCCCTGCGGCCCTTGTTCGGAAATACATATCGATTTAGGGGAAGAGCGCGGCTGTGGTCCTGAGTGCAAGCTAGGCTGCGACTGCGATCGGTTTTTGGAAATCTGGAACCTCGTTTTCACGCAGTATGACCGAGATGACGAAGGAAATTACCATCCTTTGGCTAAGAAAAACATTGATACTGGCGCCGGCCTGGAACGGTTGGCTTCGGTGCTCCAGGGCAAGCCTTCCAATTTCGAGACGGATTTGCTGTTTCCTTTGATTGCGCATATGTCAGCCTTGTCTGGCGTCGCCTACGGCGTTGATAAAAAGAATGACATTTCGCTCAAAGTCATCGCTGACCATGCGCGCAGCATGGTGGTCATGATCAATGACGGCGTATTGCCGTCTAACGAAGGCCGCGGCTATGTGCTGCGCCGAATTTTGCGTCGCGCCTTGCGTCACGGACGCTTGTTGGGCGTAAAGAAAGCCTTTTTGGCCGACTGCGTGGACGTAGCTGCAAATATTTTCAACACAGCCTATCCGGAGCTGTTGGAAAAAGCAGACTACATCCGCAAGGTAGTAAGCCAAGAAGAAAGTCGCTTTCAGACTACATTGGTTACTGGCGAAGAACTTTTATCGCAAGAAGTGGCTTCCTTGCGTACTAAAGGGGAAAATCAACTGCCGGGTGAAACGGCTTTCCGTTTGTATGATACCTATGGTTTCCCTTGGGAACTTACGGAAGAAATGTTGTTTGACGAAGGTATGACCCTCGACAAAGCCGGTTTTGATGCTGCCATGGAAGAGCAGCGCTTGCGCGCCCGCGCCGCGCGTCATGAAAACGAGCGTACTTTTGTGTTGGAACTGACAGGTCTGCAAACCGATGGCCTGCGTATAGACGCTGCAGCGCAGCAAGGACGCATTTTGCGTATCTGGAAAGAAGGCGTTGTGGTTGAGGAAGCCGGCGATGGCGAAGAAGTCGCTGTGCTTTTGGATGTCACTCCTTTTTACGCGGAAGGAGGCGGCCAGATCGGCGACAGCGGCCGTTTGGAAACAGCCCTGGGCAAAATGGAAGTGCAAAGCGCCAAAAAATTGGCTAACGGTGCAATTTATCACCAAGGATTTGTGCAAGAAGGCATGCTGCGGACCGGTGAAACCGTGGAAATACGCCTAGATGCAGCGAAACACCAAGATGTTGCCCGCAACCATACGGCAACCCATTTATTGCATCATGCGCTGCGCAAGGTTCTAGGGGAGCATGTGCATCAGGCAGGCTCTTTGGTAGAAGCGGATCGCCTGCGTTTTGACTTTGCGCATTTTGCGGCGGTTACGTCGGAAGAACTGGCAGCCGTAGAAGCCCTTGTTAATGAAGCTATCTTGGAAAACCGCGCTGTCTCTTGCTTGGAGACAAGTCAAGAGATCGCCAAAGACATGGGCGCCATGGCTTTGTTTGGTGAAAAATATGGCGACGTGGTTCGGGTAGTTGTTATTGACGAGGTCAGTAAAGAACTTTGCGGCGGCAGCCATGTAAACAATACCTCGGAAATCTCCCTGTTCCAGATCGTCGGCGAAGCCAGTACGGGCGCCGGCGTACGCCGCATTGAAGCGGTGACGGGGCGTGCAGCTTATGCGCGCATGCAACAGCAGCGCTGCTTGCTGTTAGAAACAGCAGCTATTTTGAAAACCCAAGCGCCTGAAGAAGTTCCCGCCCGCGTCGCCCAGTTGCAGCAGGAACTTAAAGCGCTTGAAACCGTAATAGCCGACAAGGAAGCTCAGGCAGCGCAGACGCAGCTTCAGGCGCTGCAACCGGAAATGATCGGCGAGGTAGAAGCCGTGATTGCCCAAGTGGAAGTTCCAAACCAGGAATTATTGCGCTCCTTAGCCGACCAATTGCGGGATCGCATGAAAAAAGGCGTTGTGCTCTTAGCCAGCGTACAAGAAGACAAAGTCAGCTTGGTGGCGATGGCGACCAAAGAAGCGGTGGCCGCTAAAGCGCATGCAGGCAATTTAGTGAAGGAAGTAGCCAAAATCGTTGGCGGCGGCGGCGGCGGCCGGCCGGATATGGCGCAAGCTGGCGGCAAGGATCCGGCTAAACTGGCTGAAGCGCTTTTAAAAGCCAAAGAAACGCTGCGCCAGCAGTTGGGTCTCTAAAGGCCTAGGTAAAAAACTAATTCCTGAAAAAGATAGCAGGGAATGGCAATGGATCGTCGAATAGAATTATTATATTAAGTTTAAGGGGCTCGCTGATTACAAGCAGCTCCCTAACGGCGCGAAAGGAGGATGGAACGATGTCGGATCATGAGCAGAATGTATCGCAGGATACGATGATGTTTCGCGCTGGCAGCGAAGGAAATCATGTTGCCGCCCTCACCATTGCTACCGTCTGTCAGGCCTTGAAGGAAAAGGGGTACAATCCTATCAATCAACTGGTGGGGTATCTTTTATCTGGAGATCCTACCTATATCACCAGTCATCGCAACGCTCGCGCCTTAATTCGCAAATTGGAGCGAGATGAAATTTTGGAAGAATTGGTCCGGGCCTATGTGAAGGAAATTCAATAGTCAGTATCAAGGGACAGGGAGCATGCAAAGTGCGTGGCTCCCTGCCGCTTTTTAGGAGGAAGATGTGTTGTGCGCAGTATGGGCTTGGATGTAGGAGATAGAACCATAGGCATAGCGGTGAGCGATTTATTAGCTCTAACGGCGCAAGGCGTAGAGGTCATACGGCGTACTTCCCCGCAAGCTGACTTTGCAAGACTGACTGTTTTATGTCAGGAATACGAAGTGGGTACCATTGTTGTGGGTCTGCCCAAAAATATGAACGGTACTATAGGCCCCCGCGGCGAGTTAGTCCAGGAATTTGCCGCTCAGCTGCAAGAGCAGCTGTCGGACGTTAAAATTGTTTTTTGGGATGAACGCCTTTCCACGGTGGCGGCGGAAAAAGCGCTTATTGAGGCGGATGTGCGTCGCAATAAACGGCGTAAAGTGATTGATAAAATGGCGGCCATTATTATCCTGCAAGGCTGGATGGATCTGCAGAGCCGCAGCGGTTGACAGGCTATGCCGTGTAAGATACAATGGCAATAGCAATAAGAGAAAGAGGTGAGCGCCCATGACAGATGAAAAATTCAACCCTGAAGAAATGGAAGAAGATGAGGATGTTGTTGTTGTCATGACCGATGAGGAAGGCAACGAATTTTACTACCGCGAAGAATTAATCGTGGAAGTCGGCGAAAAGCGCTTTGCTGTTCTGGCACCGATTAAAGTGGATGAAGAAGGCGGCTGCACCTGCGAATGCGGTTGTGAAGACGAAGATACGGATGTCTTCATCGCACGTATCGATGTGGATGAAAATGGCGAAGATGTCTATACCGATCCAACGGACGAAGAGTTTGACGAAGTTCGCAAAGCTTATGAAGAACTGGCGGACGACGAAGAGTAGAATGCCTGAAGCAACCGGAAACGGTTGCTTTTTTTTTGTTGCTGTGTGTATAATAAAACCCGTGACAGTAAGAAACGAATTTAAGACTTTTAAAATAGAATTCTAAAGGCGGAACACGAGGTGTTGGAATGAAGGATCGACTTTGGGAAAAAGGATTTCGGGGCAAAAGTCTCTGGATTATTTTGGCGGGCATTACGGTCTTTTTTTTCACCGTGCTTATTAGCGCCTTTTTGGTGCTGCAGTCGCCGCCTTCCAGGACTACTGATGCTGTATTGACTGTAAAAGACGGCATGAGCGCCGGTGAGATTGCCAAAGAGCTGGAAAGCCAGAAGGCTATTCGCAGCATTTGGCTGTTTCAAGTATTGGCTAAGTTCAGCCGTTTAGATCACTCCCTTCAGGCTGGCGAATACGTTTTTGCTCCAGGCATGAGTACGCGAGAGGTAGTGGCGAGACTGGCGGCCGGAGAAACGCGTTACGCCAATCTTACCATTCCAGAAGGATATACGGTGCGGCAGATTGCCAAATTGCTGCAAGAGCAAAAACTTGGCAATGGAGACCGGTTTTTGCAGTTAGCCCGCCTTTCCGGTCCTGCTGCAGGAGAGAGCGTGCAATTTCGAGCGGAAGGCTATTTGTTTCCGGATACTTACCGGATTTCGCCGGGAATGAAAGAGGAAGACCTAGTTGCCAAGATGCAGAAGGAATTTGATAAACGCTTCGGCTCTTTGCTGAAAAGCGGCAATGCCAGCGGCCTTGCGCCAACACAGGTTGTCGTGCTTGCTTCTTTAGTGGAAAAAGAAGCGCAGCGCCCGGAAGAGCAGGCTGTTATTGCCAAGGTGTTTTTGAACCGACTGCAGCAAAACATGCCGCTGCAGTCTTGCGCTACAATTCAGTACTTACTGGGATATCCCAAAGAAGAATTAAGCTTGCAGGATACGCAAATTCCTTCACCGTATAATACCTATCTAAATCCTGGCCTGCCGCCAGGGCCGATTGCCAATCCCGGGTTAGGCGCTCTTAAGGCCGCTTTGAATCCAGCCCAGACGGATTACTTGTATTTTGTTGCAGATAAGCAGGGTAAGCATCATTTCAGTCGGACCTATGAAGAACACTTGGCCGCCATTGAGCAGGTGCGGTAATGAATGAATTGTTACTTGAAATGAGAACCTTTGCAGATCAACAAGGCGTTCCAGTGCTTCGCCAAGAAGCGGAACGCCTCTTGCGTTTGTTGATGAAACGCTATCAGCCGCTGCGTATTCTGGAAATTGGTACGGCTATTGGCTATTCGGCGCTGCTTATGGCGCAGTTAGTTCCAAACTGCCGCATTCTCACTTTGGAAAAAGACGAAGAACGCATTCGCGATGCCCAGCGCTTTTGGCAGCGCGATCCTGGCATCAGTGAACGTATCCGCCTTTGGGAAGGCGATGCAGCTGAACGGTTAAGCGCTTTGAACGAAACGTTTGATTTTGTTTTTATTGACGCTGCCAAAGGGCATTATCTAAGCTATTTGCAACAAGTACTGCCGTATTTACGTCAGGGCAGCGTTATTTTAGCTGACGATGTGTTGTTTTACGGCCAAGTATATGGTCCCTGTCCCCGTCGTATGCGCACCATCGCTAAGCGCATGCGCCAGTATTTAGAGTTTGTACAAAATACGGACCAATTCCAGACTACTCTTTATTCGGAAGGCGACGGTCTGGCGGTCTCGATTTATAAAGGAGCAGAAACTAATGAAATTACCTGAGCTGCTTGCCCCTGCAGGCAATTTGGAGAAATTAAAGACCGCCCTTCTTTTTGGCGCTGATGCGGTATATGTAGGCGGAAAAAACTTCAGCCTTCGTGCGCAAAGCGACAATTTTGACTTTGCTGCGCTGCAGGAGGGCGTACAATATGCTCATGAACTTGGCAAAAAAGTCTATGTCGCCCTCAATGTTTTTGCCCATCAAAAAGAGTTGCAGGGAATTGCCGCCTATTTGCCAGAACTGCTGGACGCTAAGATTGATGCCGTTATTGTCGCCGACCCCGGCGTTTTTCGTTTAGTACGCCAAGAAGCGCCAAACCTGGCCGTTCATATCAGCACCCAGGCCAACACGGTTAACGCCTCGGCGGCCTGCTTTTGGCAGGAGTTGGGAGCCAAACGCGTTGTACTGGCGCGGGAAGTGACGTATAAGGAACTTTTGGATATCCGCAGTCAGGCGGAGGTGCAATTGGAAACCTTTGTACACGGAGCGATGTGCGTATCCTATTCCGGGCGTTGTTTATTAAGCAATTATTTTACCGGCAGAGACGCCAACCGCGGCGCTTGCACACAGCCTTGCCGCTGGAAATACGCGTTGCAGGAAGAAACTAGACCCGGTCAGTTTTATCCTGTTGAAGAAGACGCTCATGGCACTTATTTTATGAATTCCAAAGATTTGTGCTTGCTGCCGCACTTGCCGGCGTTAGTGACTGCCGGTGTTGACAGCTTGAAAATTGAAGGACGCATGAAGAGTATTCATTATGTCGCTACGGTGGTGCGCGTCTACCGTCAAGCGCTGGACCTTTTCGCTAGGAATCCCGAAGAATTTGCAATCCCTCCGGAATGGCTGGAGGAATTGCAGTTGGTATCCCAACGAGCGTATACGGACGGCTTTTTTCAAGGTCCGGCTGCTGGCAACGCCCAAATTCACGCAGTAGAGAAGGAGAACGCCGCCAAAGTGTTTTGCGGCGTGGTGACCGGCCACAGCGGTTCGGACTTGCTCGTGGAACAGCGCGGTCGTTTTGCCGTAGGAGATTGCTTGGAGGCGCTGCCGCCGACTGGTGAGCGGCAGCAACAATGCTTGCGTTTTTTATGGGATGCGAAAAGCGGCGCTGTCTTGGAACGGGCGCCTCATGCTCAACAGCAACTGCGTCTGGCTTGGGATGGGCTTCTGCTGCCGGTTGGAACGCTGCTGCGGCGTGTTTTGTCGCCTGGAGAGGAGGCTTAAGTATGTCGGAATCTGTTGATGCAAGCGTTTATTTGCGAGTACAGCCTCAAGATGTTAATTTTGTCAATCGTATTTTTGAAGGCTGTGAATATCTTGGCGTTGTTACCACCTTGGAACCCAAAGGCGGTCTTTTGGTCATTCGGGCTACGCCGGACACACGCCTTGAGGTGCTGGACATTTTGGCGCATCTGCCTGTTCCTTGGCAGTTTGTGGAGAAAGTATAGGCAAGCAGCAAGGTTTTGTGTTACAATGTCCTATGATACTTTGCGTGCAAAGGAGCTGACGACGTGCGCATACTGGTTTTGCACGGTCCTAATTTGAATCAATTAGGGCGTCGGGAGCCAACCATATATGGAACTTTGACTTTGCAGGAAATTAACCGCAGAATTGAAGAAAAAGCCGCTTCCCTAGGCGTTGCAGCGCAATGCCTCCAGTTCAGCCACGAAGGGGATTTGGTGGACGCCATTCATCAGGCTCAGGAAACAGCGGATTATATCATCATCAATGCCGCCGCCTACACCCATTACAGCATTGCCTTGAGGGATGCGCTGGCCAGCGTGTCCGTACCGGCGATCGAGGTGCATCTTTCCAACATTCACCGCCGCGAGGAGTTTCGGCATCATTCCGTGCTGGCAGCGGTTGTTATCGGTCAGATTTCCGGTTTTGGGGTCTATAGTTATTTAGCGGCGGTTGAAGCGGCGCACGGTCTTTGGCAGGAAGCAAAGAAAAAGGAAGCCGATGCTAATGAATGAATTGCGTTTGCAACGGCTGCGTCGACATCTTGCTGAAGCTGGTCTGGACGCTGTTTGGGTTGGTAATGCGCAAAATAGACGTTATTTAAGCGGTTTTAGCGGTTCTGCCGGCCTACTGCTCATTACAGCTGAGACGCAGCAATTGTTTACAGATTTTCGTTATCACGAGCAGGCAGCGACTGAGGCGCCTCTATACGAGCTTTGTCTATATAAGGGCGCTGCAGCGAAGGCGCTTGCAGAAATTGTTTGCCGCAAAGGCATTCGCCGTCTCGGTTTTGAAAGCAAGCATTGTACGGTGGCCGCTTATAAGGAACTTCAAGCGTTGCTGCCGGTGGAATGCGAATTAATTGATACTGAATTAGAGCCTCTCCGTTTTGTCAAAGATGAAGAGGAATTAGAAGCTATTCGTGAAGCCGTACGCATTGCGGATGCGGCGTTTACGCACATTCTTGGCTATTTGCGTCCCGGCTTAGAGGAACGACAAGTAGCGGCTGAGCTGGAGCAGCATATGCGCTGTCTTGGCTCGGAGCGTCCGGCTTTTGATACCATTGTCGCCTCTGGTGTGCGCGGCGCTTTGCCGCACGGAGTTGCTTCCGAGAAAAAACTAGCTGTTGGCGACTGGATAACTATGGATTTTGGCGCCGTCTACAGGGGCTATCATTCCGACATTACCCGCACTGTTTGCTTGGGACCTGCTACAGAGCAGCAAAAAGCCGCTTATTCTCTAGTGCTTGCAGCGCAAAAGGCGGGAGTTGCAGCCATTCGCCCTGGCAAATTGGGCTGCGAGGTTGATGCCGTATCCAGAGATATTTTAACCAAAGCTGGTTATGGAGAGTATTTTGGCCATGGTTTGGGGCATTCGCTGGGCTTGGCCATTCATGAAGAACCCCGCTTGTCTTCTTTAAACACGCAGCAGGTGCTGCAGGAAAATATGGTGGTTACGGTGGAACCGGGTATTTATCTGCCTGGGCAGTACGGAATCCGTATTGAAGACACCGTCCGCGTTTCTGACGCAGGAGCCGTCGTTTTGACGGAAAGCGACAAGGAACTGATAGAAATCGCTTGTAAAATGGAGGATGAACCATGATTTCAACTAATGATTTTCGTACTGGCACAACAGTGGAAATTGACGGCGGCGCTTGGCAGGTCGTTGACTTTCAACACGTAAAACCGGGAAAAGGCGCTGCCTTTGTGCGGGCTAAGCTGAAAAACCTTAAAACAGGCGCTGTGGTAGAGCGCACCTTCAATGCCGGTGAAAAAATGCCTAAAGCCCATGTGGAAAATCGTCCCATGCAGTACCTGTATGAAAACGACGGTATGTACACCTTCATGGACAATGAAACCTTCGACCAAATTGAGTTGACTCGCGAGCAGTTGGGCAATGGTCTGAACTTTCTCAAGGAAAACATGAACATTGGCGTCAGCTTTTTCCAGGGCAACATCATTGGTATCGACCTTCCTAATTCGGTAGAGCTGATCGTAGCGGAAACCGAGCCTGGCATTCGTGGCGATACGGCTACCGGCGGCACAAAAATTGCCAAAATGGAAACAGGCTATAATGTCAAAGTTCCTCTGTTCATTGAAACCGGCGAAGTACTGCGTATTGATACGCGTACTGGCGACTATATCGAACGCGCTTAATTGGCGCATGGCCTCCCGCTGTGAAATGATCTTCGTTGCTGCGGGAGGTTTTCTTTTTCAGATAGGAACGTATAGTTTGGTCTGCGTTCGCTTCTTGGACCGCGTCAGCGGTTTGTAAAAAGAAGTAGGGTCTGTTATAATTGAAGAAAATTTCCGATGTTCTTCATTAAAAAGGAGGCTGCTGCAGATGCAAACACGCAAAGAAAAGGGCGAACAAAACGAAGTGGGCACCATTCGCATCGCCGATGAGGTTGTAGGAATTATTGCCGGCATGGCAGCTACGGAAATCCCCGGAGTCGCCGGTATGAGCGGCGGTTTGGTCGGTGGTATTGCTGAAATGCTAGGCAAGAAAAACCTGGCTAAAGGCGTGAAAGTGGAAGTGGGCGAAAAGGAAGCCGCCGTTGATTTGTATGTTATTATGGAATATGGCGTCAGACTGCCTGATATTGCAATTCAGGTACAGGAAAATGTGAAACACGCTATTGAGTCTATGACCGGTCTGGAAGTGGTAGAAGTGAACGTTCATGTACAAGGCGTCGGCTTTACCGCCGAAGGACGGGATGAAGACAGTCGAGTGCGATAAAGGGGAGGGAACGCCATGGGAATTCTTGATCGCATTTTGCTTTTGCTCTGTATAGTAACCTTTGCTTTGCTGATGCTGTCTACCGTTTTAGCAGCTTTTACCATTGTGCCGCTGGAATGGCTGGATGATGCCTTGGCGCTTCTCTATGGACACTGGGAAGCGGCTGCTGTCGCTGCGGTGTTTTTCTTGGCCTCTGTGCGGTTGCTTTTCACAGGCATGACTAGCGGTGAGCCGCGCGATACCATGCTTTGTCAAACGGAAAACGGTCAAGTGCGTGTTGCCATTTCCGCCGTGCGCAGCTTGGTGGAGCGTGCGGCCCGCCAGATAAAAGGCGTTAAACAAACAAAAATTCGTCTGGAAAATGGTCGGCAGGGCATGAATATTTACTTGCGTATTGTTGTGCTGCCAGACCTGATTGTTCCTGAACTCACGGCCGAGCTGCAGCAGCGCGTACGAGCTACCTTGCAGGAAACTTTGTTAGCAGAGGTTCATGATATCCAGGTACTCGTAGAAGAAATTGCTGCCGAAGGCAAAGTGCGGGCGCGTGTGGAATAGGGTTGGAGGAGAAGGAAACATGAACATGGAATTTGATCGGGAATGGCTGCTGGCCTTCTGGCAACGCCATAGCGGCAAAATAATTTGCTGTACGATCGGTCTTCTTTTCGGCGTACTGGTTTTGGCTCTGGGCTTTTTCCGGACGTTGTTTCTTTTTCTGTGCATCGGTATCGGTTTTTTTGTAGGCAAACGCCTGGATGACAAAGAAGATCTGCTGGAATTGCTGGATCGCATTTTACCGCCAGGTTATCGAAGATAGGAAACATCCCAAAGGAGTAATATATGAGTCGACGTTTAGCGCGAGAATTGGCTATGCAAGCCTTGTATCAACTGGATTTCCAAACAGAATTAGAGCCGCTGGCGGCGCTGGAAGCAGCGGCGTTTGAGCAAGAAGTTACCCCTGGTGCTGTCGATTATGCCAAACGGCTAGTAGAAGGCATTTGCGCTCATAGCGAGCAAATTAATCAGCATTTGAGCAGCACTTCTTCGCAATGGAAACTGGAACGTATGGCGGCAGTGGATCGCAACATATCCCGTATTGCCATATATGAACTTTTGTTTGGCGAAGAGGAAATGACGCCTGGCATCGTCATTAATGAAGCTGTAGAAATTGCCAAAAAATATGGAGATAAGGATTCTGCACGATTTATCAATGGCGTGCTCGGTTCTCTGGCCAAAACCAAAGAATCGTCATGAAGGCTGTCCTTGGCATAGATACCAGCTGCTATACTACTTCGGCCGTTTTGCTGGGTTTGAACGGCAGTTTGCTGGCGGCGGCCAGACGGCTGCTGCAGGTGCCGCAAGGCAAACGCGGCTTGGCTCAATCGGAGATGGTATTTCAGCATGTCCGAGCGTTGCCGGAGCAGTTGGATTCTATTTGGCGCCGCTTTCCTGAGGCAATTTGCTGCGCCGTAGGCGCGACGTTTTGTCCGCGCGATATAGAAGGCTCCTATATGCCGGCTTTTTTGTGCGGTTATGGCAGTGCCAAGGCCGTGTCTCTGAGCCAAAAGATTCCTCTTTTTGCACTTAGTCATCAGGCTAATCATCTTTGGGCCGGCATTTGGTCCGCGAAGATGCCGCAAGAGGTGCAGGATTTTTTGGCGGTTCACGTATCTGGAGGAACGACAGACCTTTTGCAAGTAAAACGCTGCGGCGCTCAACTGAAAATTAAGCAATTGGGCGGTAGCGCCGATTTGCATGCAGGACAACTGCTGGATCGTCTTGGAGTAGCTTTGGGCCTGCCGTTTCCGGCAGGCCCTCATTTGGAAAAACTGGCTTCAGGATTTCATCAGGAAGCTCCAGAAGTTCCGGTAGCGGTTCAAGGACTGCAGCTTAGCCTTTCGGGACCGGAAACGCATTTGAAAAAGCTGCTGCAAAAAGAAATATCTCCGCCCTTGCTTGCTGCGGCGGCTGAAAACCTATTGGGAGAGACTCTGTTTCGTCTCCTGCGGCGTGCTGTGCGGCAAACTGGCGTGCGTGTTATTTTAGGCGTAGGCGGCGTGTTGGCAAATACGCGTATTCGCGAACATAGCTTGGGCCGGTTGCAAGCAAAACTGGGTTGTCATATCTATCTGCCGGAACCATGCTGGAGCGGCGATCATGCTCTTGGAGCCGCCTATCAGGCCGCGTTAGCATTGCAAGAGCAGGAGCAATAGCCAGGTTCTGCCGGCTTTACGCAAAGGAGAGAACCATGGGAATTTTGACAGTCAGCGACGTGACTGCCTATGTTAAGCGTTGGATGGACAAGGACGCTCTCCTCTCTTCCGTGTACGTGCGGGGAGAGGTTTCCAATTTTAAGCGTCATTCCTCCGGCCACTGCTACTTTACCTTAAAAGATGCAGGCGCGGTATTGCGTGCGGTTCTTTTTCGCAGTCGCGCACAATATTTGAAATTTGAGCCGCAAAACGGTATGCAGGTTATTGTCAGCGGTCGCCTAAGCGTTTTTGAAAGAGACGGACAATATCAGCTGTATGGTGATCGTATGACACCGGACGGCATTGGCGAGCTGAGTCTTGCTTATGCGCAATTGAAGGACAAGCTGGAACGCGAGGGCTTGTTTCAAAAAGAAAAAAAACGTCCGTTGCCGCTATTGCCGCGAGCAGTAGGCATCATTACTTCCCCAACAGGAGCCGCTGTACGCGACATTCGCACCGTGGCTAAACGTCGCTTTGCCGGCATTCCCCTTATTTTATCTCCTGTTGCAGTGCAAGGACCGGCTGCTGCTGGAGAAATTACGGCAGCCATTCGCCTGTTGGCGTCGCATCCGTTGATTGACGTGCTTATCGTCGGTCGAGGAGGCGGTTCTATTGAAGAACTCTGGGCTTTCAACGAAGAGATCGTCGTAAGAGCTATTGCCTCGTCACCTATTCCGGTCATTTCCGCAGTGGGTCATGAGACCGATTTTACACTGGCTGATTTTGCAGCGGATATCCGGGCGGCAACGCCTTCGCAAGCGGCAGAATTTGCCGTTCCGGATCGTGTGGAATTGGAGCGGCGTTTGCAGCAAGGACAAATTCGCTTGCGCCAAGCTCTTGCTAACGATTTATTGCGCCGCAAGCAGCACTTGCGCCAACTTTGGAAAGCCTCCGTATTTACCAAGCCGGAACGGCTGTTGGCGCCGCAACGACAAAGCTTAGATGGCTTGCAAGAACGTCTCGTACGGGCTGCAGCAAGGCAATGTGAGGAAAAAAGGCGGCAATGGCTGCTGGTTTCTCAAAAGCTGGCGCTTTTAAACCCCTTGGGCATGCTGCAACGCGGTTACGCTTTTTTAAGCCTTGAAGAAACGGGCGAGCCTATCCGGTCCGTTGAGCAAGTGTTCGTTGACTCTCAGCTTAACGCTCGTGTGCAAGACGGCGCTTTGCGTCTGCGTGTCATGGAAATAAAAAGAGGTGACAGTTGATGGCCAGAGCTAAAAAAGAAGTTCAAGAACCTTTAAAATTCGAAACTGCCATGGAGAAATTGGAAGACTTGGTGGAAAAGCTGGAACGAGGCGAGCTGTCTTTAGAAGAAGCGCTGAAAAGCTATCAGGACGGTATGGAGCTGGCGGCTGTTTGCCATAAACATTTGCAACAGGCGGAAGCAGTATTGAATGATTCCGTAGTTACGCAGGAAGACGGCGTTATCAAGGCAAGTCCCTGGACAACGCAACAGGAGGATGTTGAGTAATGTGGAAAACCTATTGCAACGAACGCATCACGTTAATCGAAGAAGCATTAAGTCATTGGATTCCTGCGCAAGAGGGGCTTCTAAAGTTTCTTTTTGAATCCATGCGCTACAGTCTTTTTGCCGGAGGCAAGCGCCTGCGCCCGGTTTTACTGATGGCGGCGGCAGATGCAGTGGGCGGCGAGGGCCGGCGGTATTTGCGCGTAGCCTGCGCTTTGGAAATGATACATACATATTCTCTGATTCATGACGATTTACCGGCCATGGATAATGACGACTATCGTCGGGGCAAGCTTACCAATCATAAGGTGTTTGGCGAGGGGATGGCAATTTTAGCGGGCGACGGTCTTTTGACGGCCGCCTTTGAACAAATGCTGCTCCAAGAAGAGGTGGATGCTGCCTGCCTGACCCAAGTGGTAAGAGAAATTGCTGCTGCAGCTGGTCCGGCCGGCATGGTCGGCGGGCAAGCGGTTGATCTGGCTGCTAGCGGCCAAGCTCAACCTTTAAACCAGGAAGAACTGCGTTTTATGCATCGCGCGAAAACCGGAGCGTTGTTCCGGGCCGCCCTGCGCGGCGGCGGTTTGTTAGCAGGCGCTACACAGGAGCAATTGGCCGCTTTGACTGTTTATGCTGAGGAATTTGGCTTGGCCTTTCAAATTACCGATGATATTTTGGATGTCACCGGCGACGAAGCTACAATCGGCAAACCTGTAGGAAGCGATGAACGCAATGAAAAAGAAACCTATGTGTCTTTATATTCGCTGGACGGCGCCCGCCGCATGGCGGAAGAAAGCGTACAGCGCGCGTTAACGGCAATAGAAATCTTTGGCGCTGAAGCCGATGTGCTGCGAAGTTTGGCTTCGTATCTTGTATCAAGGGAAAAATAGCATGCAGGTTTGTTGCGAGTAGTTTTTACACTTGCTGTAGAAAGAAGGGACTTTCTTTTGCATTATCCGTTTCTTGATTCCATTCGCTCCCCCCGGGATATGAAAGGGTTTTCCTTACGGCAATTGGAAAAATTAGCCGTAGAAATTCGCCAGCTTCTGGTGGAAACCGTTTCTCATACGGGCGGCCATTTGGCGCCTAACCTGGGCGTGGTAGAATTGACTTTGGCTTTGCATAAAGTGTTCGATACGCCTCATGACAAAATCGTCTGGGACGTAGGACATCAAGCATATGTCCATAAACTTTTAACAGGGCGGCGTGAGCAGTTTCATACGCTACGCCAAAAAGGCGGGCTCAGCGGCTTTCCCAAGCCTTGTGAAAGTCCCCACGACGCGTTTGGAACCGGGCATTCCAGCACGTCTATTTCGGCTGCCTTGGGGATGGCTTTGGCTCGGGACATGAACAAAGAAACCCACCAAGTTGTAGCCGTCATCGGTGACGGCTCTATGACCGGCGGGGAGTCCTTTGAGGCGTTAAACCATGCAGGACATCTCAAGACCAATATGATTGTTGTATTAAACGACAATGAAATGTCTATTGCCAAAAACGTAGGCGCTTTGTCCTCCTATTTGGCAAAAATGCGGGTAGCTCCCACTTATACGCGGGTCAAGCAGGATGTCGAATTTTTGCTCAAACGCATTCCTGCCATCGGTGAGAGCATGCTGAAGACCGCGGAACGATTCAAGGACAGCGTCCGCTACATGCTGGTTCCGGGGATGCTTTTTGAAGAACTTGGGTTTACCTATTTAGGTCCTATAGACGGTCATGACCTGCCTCTTTTGATGGAAATGCTGGAAAAAGCCCGCGATTTAGGAGGGCCTGTCCTCATTCATGCGCTAACGCAAAAGGGAAAAGGCTATGCGCCGGCGGAAAATCATGCAGACCGTTTTCACGGGGTCGGCCCTTTTTGCATTGATTCTGGCGAAGTGATCCATTGCGCCGGAGCGCTTTCCTATACAGAAGTGTTTGGCAATACTCTTGTCGAGTTGGGGCAGCAGGATAAGGCAATTGTCGCCATTACAGCGGCCATGCCCGGGGGAACTGGCTTAAAAAGCTTCTCGCAAAAATATCCGGAGCGCTTCTTTGATGTAGGAATTGCCGAACAACATGCCTTGACCTTAGCGGCTGGCATGGCTACGCAAGGAAAAAAACCGGTTGTAGCGCTGTACTCCACCTTTGCGCAGCGCGCTTATGATCAAATTCTTCACGACGTCTGCCTGCAAAAATTGCCGGTAGTTCTGGCCTTAGACCGTGCAGGCTTGGTGGGGGAGGATGGCCCGACTCATCATGGCGTCTTTGACTATTCCTTTTTACGGCACATCCCGGACATATGCGTCATGGCGCCGAAAGACGAAGGCGAACTGCGTCAGATGCTTTATGCCGCTTTTCAATGGAATCGCACCGTTGCTTTGCGTTACCCTCGCGGCTGCGGTCTGGGCGCTTCCTTGAACAGGCCATTGGAACCAATGGCGCTGGGGAAAGCGGAAGAGTTGGCTTTTGGCGAGGATGTCAGCATTTGGGCGGCTGGTACGATGGTAGCGCCAGCTGTAGAGGCAGCGCAAAAATTAGCTGCCGAAGGAATTCGAGCCGGTGTAGTTAACGCTCGCTTTGTAAAACCTTTGGACGAAAAATTGCTGACCCGCTTGGCCCAAGAATGCGGCCGCATTGTTACGGTAGAGGAAAATGCCTTAGCTGGCGGCTTTGGCAGCGCGGTTTTAGAATTTTTGGAACAGCAGGAACTCTACGATCTCCCTGTGCTGCGCCTGGGCATTCCTGACGCCTTTATTCCCCATGGCAAACGTCAGACGCTATTGCAGGAACTGGGTCTTGACGCTGCAGGCATTGCTGCAAAAGTGCGCAAGTTTGTTAAACAGGGAAAAGAATTGACGGAAGAAGGCCTTGCATGAAGAAAGAACGTCTGGACGTTCTGCTGGTCACAAAGGGGCATTTCCCCAGCAGAGAACGCGCTCGAGCTGCGATTATGGCCGGCATGGTACTAGCAAATGAGCAAAAAATAGAAAAGCCAGGTACTACGGTACCTGAAGACGCCACAATTCGCATTCTTGGAGACTCCATCGGCTATGTCAGCCGCGGCGGACTTAAGCTGGAAAAAGCGTTGCAGCATTTTTCACTGGATCTCAGCGGTAAAGTCATGGCCGATGTCGGAGCTTCTACAGGCGGATTTACCGACTGCGCCTTAAAACGCGGCGCAGTCAAGGTATACGCCATAGATGTCGGCTATGGACAATTGGCTTGGTCGCTGCGTACTGATGAGCGCGTTGTCAATATGGAACGCACCAACGTCCGGAATTTGACAGCGGATTCGCTGGGAGAAAAGGTTGACTTTATTTCCATAGATGTCGCTTTTATTTCCCTTGATAAAGTACTGCCCGTGGTACGGCAGCTTTTAGCTTCGCCTCATGGTGAAGTAATCGCTTTAATTAAACCTCAGTTTGAAGCTGGCCGCGAGCATGTTGGCAAAAAAGGCGTTGTCCGTGATCCGGATATTCATAAGCAAGTGATTCAAAAGGTATTGCAAACAGCGAGGCAACTTGGCTTTACCCCATTAGGCCTGACCTTTTCACCGATTAAAGGACCGGAAGGAAACATCGAATATTTGCTGCACTTGGGAGTTTCCGAAGAAACGGCAGCGGAAGACGTAAATGTGGACGCCATTGTGCACGAGGCTCATACGCATTTAAAAGAAACTCGCTAAGGAGGCTGCGGCATGCTGCGAATCGGTATATTCCCTAATAAAAATAAACCGTTAGCCAGAAATATTTTAAATACACTGTTGCAGCTGATCACAGAACGAGGCGGCCAAGGCCTGCTGCCGGAGTCTTTAGGGACCGAATGGCTGGGAGAGCAGGCTGCTTGCCCTGATGAAACTTTGCGAGAACAGCTTGACGTGGCGATTACCCTGGGCGGCGACGGCACCTTGCTTAGCGTTTCCAGAAGGCTGGCTTGCAGCGGCATACCTATTTTGGGAATTAACCTGGGACAACTTGGCTTTCTGGCGGATGTAGAGGTAGCGGAGCTGACCCAAAGCATGGATTGCCTTTTTTCAGGCAAGTATACGCTGCAGCAGCGCATTATGGTGGAAGCTTGGGTGGAACGGAGCACAGAGCGGGAGTTTCTTTCTTACGCTATGAATGAAGTAGTAGTAACCAAAAGCGGCTTTTCCCGTTTGATCGATTTAGAAATAGCTATGAAATGCGAACCAGTGACCAAATTCTCCGCCGACGGCGTGATCGTCGCTACGCCAACAGGTTCCACCGGATATTCGCTCTCTGCAGGAGGCCCTATTGTACATCCTGAACTAGATGTGCTGCTATTGACGCCAATCTGCTCAAATACGCTGCATGCAAGACCCTTTGTCATTCCCGGACATGAAGAGCTGTGCATCCGGGTTCCTGCGCCGCAAGGGGATATTTTGGTTACCGCCGACGGGCAAAACGGGTATCATGTACAACCGGGAGAAGCCATCTGCATTCGTCGCGCTTCAGCCAAAACGCCATTTATTCGCTTGCCGGGAACCTCCTATTACGAGGCGTTGCGCCGCAAACTCTGGAGAAATTATGAAGATCGCGATTAACGGTCTTGCCATCTGGCAGTCCCTGTTTTTGTCCAAACTTACTTCGGTTCGTTTGGCTGTAGACGCTACTGCCGGCAACGGCTATGACACGTTGTTCTTGGCCGCCCATACGCAGCCGGACTGTCGCATCTGGGCTTTGGACATTCAAGCACAGGCGCTGGAAAAAACAAAGACGCGTTTGACAGAAGCTCATTTGGAGGATAAAGTATTTCTTTGCCGCCACAGCCATGCGGAGCTGCTGAAAGTCATTCCAGAACCGCCTGATTGTATCGTTTTTAATCTTGGCTATTTGCCGGGAGGCGACCATACTATGACGACGCAAGCGGCTACCACGCTGCCGGCGTTGGGACAGGCGCTGCAGCTGTTGCGTCCCGGCGGCTGGTGCAGCGTTATGATGTATCCAGGCCATGAAGCTGGCAAAATGGAACGGGAGCTTCTTCTTACCTGGGCGTCCTCCTTGGAGCGTACGTCAGCCAGCGTTAGTCATTGGCATATGGTGAATCATCAAGAAGGCGCTCCAGAGCTGCTCTTGTTAGAAAAGCCTTGTTAGAATGAGAACGGCACAGGAGTAGAGGGAGTAAAGTGAGTAAATAGAGGGTACGCCGAAGGTCCATAATGGAACCTTCGGTTTTTAAATATACTCTTCATAGCCAGCTTTTCCGCTCTGTAGGCCGTCTTGCTTCAATGAAATTCTAAAATACAATACCTGGGCCCTCCAACGTGCCCTCACTCTACTCCTTTTACTCCTGTAAAAAAGCCGTACCCATCTGGCTTTTTTCTGTTCTCTGAGTTCCTTTTCTATTGAATAAACCATCACTGCCGCGCTCTTTTTCTGGATAAATATTCATTTATAAGGTACACTATAAGCAAAGAACGTTATTTTTGATTATTGGGGCTTCTTAAAGATGGAGAAAGAGGTGCAAGGGCAGTGAAAATATTACGTCATGCGAAAATCAAGGAAATCGTTGAACAACAAGTAATCGAAACTCAAGAGGAGCTGGCGGAGTCTCTGCGCAGCCATGGCATCGAAGTAACGCAGGCTACGGTATCCCGGGATATTAAGGAACTGCGTCTGATCAAAGTCCCCACTGGCGATGGTCGTTATCGCTATGCCTACCCGATGGAACAAAGCTTGCTTTTTTCTCAATCCCGCATGGAGCGGATGTTTCGCGATTCCGTAGTAGCCATTGATTACAGCGAGAATATTATCGTTTTAAAAACCTTGCCAGGAGGCGGGCAAGCGGTAGCCGCCACCATCGACCATGCTAAATGGCCGGAAGTTATCGGCACCGTAGCTGGCGATGACAATATTTTAGTAGTGGTTAAACCCGCGCAAGCGGCGCCGACTGTTGCGGATCGTTTCCGAGGACTTCTCTAGAGGTGTCTAAAGATGTTAAAACGTTTAGGAGTTACTCAGTTTGCTATTATTGAACAAGCTTCCCTTTCTTTTACAACTGGCTTCAATGTACTCACAGGTGAGACAGGCGCCGGCAAATCCATCTTAATTGATGCCTTGAACGCCGTTTTAGGCGGCAGAGCCTCTTTGGAATGGGTCCGCCAAGGGGCCGAAGCATTTCGAGTGGAAGCTGTTTTTTCTCAACCCTGGGGGGAAGAAGTGGAGTCCCTCTTAAAGGAACAAGAAATTCCTCATGACGAAGAAGAGCTTATTCTTGTGCGGCGCTACAGCACCTCCGGGAAAAGCCGCTCTTTAATCAATGGCTGTCAAGTTCCTTTAGCCGTATTGCGCCAACTGGGCCTGCTGCTGGCGGATATGCATGGACAGCATGAAAATCAAACGGTTCTTGACTCGGCCTTTCAAAGGTCCCTTTTGGATTCGTTTGCACCTGAAATGACCCAGCTTCTTGCTTCTTACAAGCAATTGTACGATCGTTGGACGGCTATGGCTGCAGAAAAAAGAAAATTGGCAGCCCAAGAGCAAGAACGGGAACAGCGTTTAGATCTCTTGCGCTGGCAACTTCAAGAAATCAGTCAGGCTGCCTTGCAAAAAGGTGAAGATCAAGAATTGGCGCAACAAGAAAAGCGCCTTGCTAATGCGGAAAAGTTGGCCGCTTCGTTGGAACGAGCGGTTTTACAGTTGAATGGAAACGAGGAAGAGACGCCTGGGGCTTTGGCGTTGCTGTATAAAGCTCGCCAAGAATTGGAGCAAGTCAATCGTTTTGATGATTGTCAAGAACAATGCAAAGTTCTAGATGATTTTTTATACCAATTGGAAGATGTTTCTGCTGTATTGCGTGAGCGCTTAGAAGAAATAGAATACAACCCGCAAAAGCTGGCCAAAATACAGGAACGCCTTTCTTTGCTGCAAAAGTTCAAACGCAAATACGGTCCGGAATTGGAAGACGTTTTAAACTATGCAGCCCAGGCGCAAGAAGAACTGGATTCCTTGCTTTCAGGGGAAGGCCGCTTAGCGGAGCTAAGCCGCGAATGTGAGGCGGCACAGGAAGAAGCCTGGATGCAAGCGCGTCTGCTGCACGCAAAACGGCGGCAGGCAGCTCCTTTGTTGGAAGAAAATTTAGCGGCTCACTTGCAGGATCTTGGTATGACGCCAACGCTGCAATTTGCTATTGATGAAACGTCAGAACTAGGACCGGACGGTTGTGATCGCGTGGAATTGTTGTTTTCGGCCAATGCGGGAGAAGCGCCTAAGGCCTTGCAAAAAATCGCCTCCGGCGGCGAGCTTTCGCGTTTGGCGCTTGCTATCAAATCAGTCGGCGCCGCTTGCAGCGGTACGCCAACTATGATTTTTGACGAAATCGACAGCGGCCTTGGCGGCCGGGCGGCTCAGCAAGTGGCGGACAAGATTGCCGCCATCGCCCAGAACAAACAAGTGTTATGCATTACTCACCTGCCGCAGTTGGCTCTTGTTGCCGACCGTCACATTCACCTGGTGAAAGAAATGGTGGACGGGCGCACGCAAACACGACCAGTCCGTTTGGAAGAATTTGAACGTGTAAACGAATTGGCGCGCATGTTCTACGGAGATGCGGTAACGCCGGAGCTTCTTTCCGCTACAGCCCGCTTATTGGAACAATATCAGCAACAGGATAAAAAATAAGCATTTTCAGCTCCTGCATTATGCAGGAGCTTCTTTCAACAGGAAGAACTTTTATAGTTTGATAGGGAAACGTTTCTTAGGAGCAAGATAGAGGAGGGAAAACGATGCAGGAAGAACAACGCATTCGTATTTTTATTGGAGAGTTCGGCAGCGGAAAAACCGAACTGGCTCTAAACTACAGCGCCTGGCTGCGCGAGCAAGGTTTGAAAACGGCTGTAGTCGATTTAGATGTAGTAAAGCCATATTTTCGCACCCGCGAAAGCCAACAATGGCTGATGCAAAAAGAGATTGAGCTGGTAGCGCCGGAAATGCGTTTTACTCACAGCGATTTGCCGATATTGCCGCCGCAATTTCAACGTGTAGCCGCTGATTCGTCCTATCAGGTTGTGGTTGACGTAGGCGGAGGCGATGCAGCCATTGCGTTGGGGCAATATCAGAAGATGCTGGAACAGCAAGGTTATGAGGCGTGGATGATCATTAATACGCGCCGTCCTTTTACACAGTCTGTTGCGGAGATTTGTCAGCGCTCCCAGGAAATTACCAACGTTGCTAAGCTGCAGCTTAGCGGCTTAGTATGTAATACCAATCTGGGCGCAGAAACAACCTGGGCGGAAGTGGAAGAGGGGATCTCCCTTGTCGAACAAGCCGCTCAAGAATTATCTTTGCCTTTGCGCATGGTCGTTGTACCCCAGTGGCTTGCGGAAAAAGCCGCTGCGTTGCCGCACCGCGTTTTTGTTTTGGAGCCGCAGACATGCTATCCTTGGATGGAAATTTAATTTTAAGGAGTCTTTGCTTTACTCACAATTCACGCCAAAACGGCTCTGAGCTAAGCAGTAATGATTCAAGAGAAGAGGTTATTGTCGATGAATTTAAGAGAAGAACAAATTGCTTCTAAAAATGTTTTTGTCGGGCGCATGCTGCATGTGCAGGTAGATGATGTGCGTCTGCCGGACGGGAGGGAGGCTACGCGCGAATTGGTGCGGCATCCCGGGGCGGCTGCGGTAGTACCGGTACTGCCGGACGGACGGATCGTACTGGTTCGACAGTTCCGTTATCCTTTAGGGCGGGAAACGCTCGAAATCCCGGCAGGCAAGCTGGAACCAGGGGAAGATCCTCAAGAATGCGTATTGCGTGAACTTCAAGAGGAAGCTGGCTATAAAGCGGAAGTCATCAAGCATCTTTCTACGATTTGCACGGCTCCTGGTTTTACGGATGAAGTGATTCATCTCTATGAAGCCAGCCAATTACAGCCAAGCCAGCTGCAGCCGGATGATGATGAGTTCTTACAGGTGCAGGTATTCACGCCGGAAGAAATAAGGAAGATGATTCATTCCGGTGAAATTGAAGACGCAAAAACCATCGTATCGCTGCTTCTTTATGGGGCTAACGGAGGGAGTCTATGAATCCCATATACGGGGACTTGCATATTCATGTGGGAAAGGCGCAAGGACGCTGGGTGAAAATTCCTACATCCAAGAACCTCACCAGCGAAAATATTTTAGAAGAGGCTGCCCAGCGCAAAGGACTACAACTAATCGGCATTGTCGATGTGCTCAGTCCCTGGGTGGATGCCGATTGGCAGCAGTTGCTGGACGAAGGACGTCTGCGGTTGCTTCCAGGAGGCGGCTATCGCTACGAAGAGGCGCTGACGCTGCTGCCGGGAGCGGAAATTGAAACAGCCGAAGCAGACGGCTCTTTGGCGCATACACTTTTATTTCTGCCAAGTCTCGCGGAAATTAGGCAATTGCGTAAACTCTTGACTTCTCATATACGCAATCTTCATCTTAGCTCCCAGAATGCGCATCTTTCTTTAACGCAACTTTTGGAGCTGACTCATCCCCTAGAGCCTATTGTCATTCCCGCCCATGTTTTTACGCCGCACAAAAGCCTTTTCGGCTGCTGCACGAATCGTCTAGCTCAGTTATTACCGGAAAAACAGCTTTCTTGGCTGGATGCCATTGAACTGGGCTTAAGCGCCGATACTTTTTTGGCGGATTGCCTGCAAGAATTGAGCGGTTACACATTTTTGAGTAATTCAGACGCACATTCCTTGGATAAAATTGCCAGGGAATATAATGTTTTTTCTTTAAAACAAATCGATTTTTCATGTTTTCGCCAGGCTTTGCGCCGCCAGGGAGAAAATAAGCTCCTAGCCAACTACGGTCTGGATCCTCAGCTGGGTAAATACTATCGCACCGTTTGCACCCAATGCGGCGCCCTCTGGGAGGCAGGGCAGAGCCAATGCGCCTGCAGCTGCCAACGCAGCACCAGAGGCGTCTGGGAACGTATCCAAGCGATTGCTGATTGGACGAAGCCGCAGCATCCCGAACATCGTCCGCCTTATTATCACCAGATCCCGCTTTCCTTTGTGCCGGGCTTGGGTCCAAAAACCAAAACACAGTTGCTTCGGGCGTTTGGCAGCGAAATGAAGGTATGCCACGAGTCCAGCCTACGGGAGCTGACTGCTGTGCTGGGAGAACGAAAAGCTAAAAACCTTTGGCAGGTGCTGCAACGGGAAATAACGTTCGCCCAAGGAGGAGGCGGCTCTTATGGTCGCGTACATTTATCATAAATTTAGAATTATGTAAAAGGATTTTTCTTACAAACAGAGAATATACATAATATTATAGCTTTTAAGGTTTTTGATCCAAAGAGGCTCAGCAGAATAATGCGAAAAGGGTGGTGGCAATGGAGAATTATGTGCAGCATTTCATTTCGTATTTAGCGAGCGAACGGGGGTTGGCCCAAAATACGCTGGAATCCTACGGCAGGGATTTACGGTACTTCCAACAGTATTTAGAAAACAACCGGCTTACCTTCGCCACTGGCTCCACAAACGAAATTATCCGCACCTACCTGGATGAACTCAAAAAACAGGGGAAGGCTGTTTCCACAATTTCTCGCAATTTAGCTGCACTCAAATCCTTTTACCAATATCTGCTGAAGGAACAGCATCTAGATGCGGATCCGGCATCGAAAATTGAATCGCCTAAGTTGGAAAAAAAGCTTCCTCAAGTACTCAGCGTACAACAGGTGGAATTGCTGTTGAAACAGCCTAATATCAATTTGCCCGCTGGTTTGCGCGATAAAGCCATGTTAGAACTGCTTTACGCCACAGGCATTCGGGTATCAGAATTGATAACTATCAATGTAAATGATGTAAATTTGGAACTTGGCTATATTAAATGCTTTGGCCGAGGCGCCAAAGAGCGTGTTGTGCCGCTGGGTTCTATCGCCTCCAAGTGCGTAACTCAGTATTTGCGTAAAGGTCGTACGGCGTTGGTACGCAGCAAACAAGAAGAAGCTATGTTTGTCAACCACCATGGCCGACGCTTAACGCGGCAGGGCTTTTGGAAAATCATTAAAAAATACGCCTTAGAGGCTCAGATTGACCAAAAAATCACGCCTCATACGTTGCGCCACTCTTTTGCTACTCATTTGCTGGAAAACGGCGCAGATTTGCGTTCGGTTCAGGAAATGCTGGGGCATGCGGATATCTCTACTACGCAGATTTATACACATGTCACTAAAAATCGTCTTAAAGAGGTTTATGACAAGGCCCACCCGCGGGCTTGAAAAAGAGTCGCGCTAAAAACGCAGCTAGGCAGGGCCGACGCAGACTGTTTGTCAGTTTGCCAAGGCTCTGTCCTGTTTTATGACATAAGGAGGAACAAGCATGTTTCGACGTATATTTTTGGTAGTTCTCGATAGTGTTGGTATTGGCGCGCTTCCTGATGCGCCTCGTTACGGCGATGCGGGAGCCCATACCTTGGGACATGTCGCCGCAGCGGCAAAAGGACTGCATTTGCCGCAACTGCAACGACTTGGCCTGGGACTGATTGATAAATTACAGGGAATTCCTCCCTGCGATCATCCATTGGCGTCCTACGGAAAAATGGCCGAACGCTCCGTTAACAAGGACACTACGAGCGGTCATTGGGAATTGGCAGGCACTCCTGTAATGGAAGCGTTTCCCGTTTACCCGCAAGGCTTTCCAGAAGAAATTACCGCGCCTTTCTGTCAGCATATCGGCCGCGGCATTTTAGGAAACAAAGCGGCTTCCGGTACGGTAATCATCGAAGAATTGGGCGAAGAGCATCTGCGCACAGGCTTTCCTATTGTCTACACTTCCGCAGACAGCGTGTTTCAGATTGCAGCGCACGAAGAAGTAGTGCCGCTGGAGCAACTATATGAATGGTGCCAAATAGCGCGTCAAGAGATTCTGACAGGAAAGCACGCCGTAGGGCGGGTTATTGCCAGACCTTTTATTGGAACTCCCGGACAGTTTTCTCGTACGCCTCACAGACATGATTACAGTCTGCCTATGCCGCAGCCTAATTTATTCAGCCGTCTGACGGCAGCTGGTTTGACGACTGTAGCGTTGGGGAAGATCGGAGATATTTACGCTGGTCAAGCCTTCAATCATGCTGAAGGAACGCTTAATAACGAAGATGGCCTGAAAAAATTGCAAACTTGGATTTGCGATCATGCCTGGAGCGGAGTGACGGTTCTAAACTTAGTTGATTTTGACATGCTCTATGGACATCGCAATGACGCTAAGGGCTACGCGGCCGCTTTAGAAGCGGTGGATCACCGCCTGACGGAACTTTTGCCACAGCTTGCCGGAGATGATTTGCTGCTGCTCACGGCGGACCACGGCTGCGATCCGTTGCACCCCGGCACCGATCACACGCGCGAATATGTGCCGCTGCTGGCGTATTCTCCGCAGCGTATTGGAACTTCCCTGGGAACCCGCAACACCTTTGCGGACGTATCGGCTACTATTCTGGAGAATTTCCGTTTAGAGCCCTTAGAAGCGGGGCTTAGCTTTCTTAACTTGCTGCAAGGGAGACATCCTGCATGAAATCAATGACACAGCTGATCACCGACAAAAAAGCAGGTCTGGCGCACACGGAGGAAGAAGTGCAATGGCTTGTGGAGAACTACACAAACGACCACATTCCGGACTATCAAATGTCAGCCTGGTTAATGGCGGTTTGTTGGCAGGGGATGACTTTTGACGAAACAAAAGCGCTTACTTTAGCTATGATGCGCTCCGGGACCTGTCTGCAGTTGCACAGTGTAGGCAGACCTCTGATAGATAAGCACAGTACCGGCGGCGTGGCCGATACGACCACACTGGTGCTCGCGCCCCTATTGGCAGCAGCCGGCGCTGGGGTTGCGAAAATGTCGGGCAGAGGACTTGGCTTTACCGGCGGCACCATTGATAAACTGGAATCCATTCCTGGCTTTAGCGCCACTTTACAAGAAGAGCAGTTTCTGGCGCTTTTGCAAAAGCAAGGGCTGGCGTTAACCGCGCAAAGCGCCTCCATTGCGCCGGCAGACGGAAAAATGTACGCCCTGCGGGATGTTACGGCTACTGTTGACAGCCTGCCGCTCATTGCCGCTTCGGTTATGAGTAAAAAATTGGCCGCTGGCGCTGAGCATATCTTACTGGATGTCAAAGTAGGCCAGGGAGCATTCATGCAAACCAAAGAAGCCGCTGTTGAATTGGCGCGTTACATGGTAGCCATTGGCCTAGGCGCGGGACGCAATGTGAAAGCGGTCCTTACCTCCATGGAGCAGCCTCTGGGCTTAGCAGTCGGCAATGCCTTAGAAGTTGCGGAAGCCATTGAAATTTTACGCGGCCGAGGGCCGTTGCGCTTGCGCCAGGTATGCTTGCGCCTGGCGGCGGAAGCGCTCTGCTTGGCAGGAATGGCGAAAACGCAGGACGAGGCAGATTTACAGCTCGCAGCGTTGTTGGATTCGGGCAAGGCGTTGGAATGCTTTCGCCAGTGGATTCTTTCTCAAGGCGGCGCAGATATTGTTGCCACCCCAACGCTGCTGCCGCGGGCGGCCTTAGAGGAAGAACTGCTCAGCCCCTATTCCGGCTATGTACAGCAGATTCAAGCCCGCATCATCGGCGAAGCCTCTGTAGCCTTAGGGGCGGGACGCCGTTATAAAGGAGAAACGTTGGATTTGGCTGCAGGCCTTGTTCTGGCATGCGAGCAGGGAGATTTCGTGCAAAAAGGGCAGAAGCTTGCCACGCTGCATGCCGCTTCCGCCGAAAAAATGGCAGCAGCCAAGAAGATGCTTGTTGCAGCCTTTGTGCTGAGCGAAACGCCGCCTCTTTCTTATCCTGATGTGCTGGGCTGGGTTGATGCTGACGGTTTTCATGCAGAAGCCGAGTAAGGGCCCCTTTTTCGTAGTTGGACGTAGTTCTGGCTTTATGGTAAAATGAATACGAATTTTTGAAACTACGAGGACGCTATGAAGCAAGAACGAAGTTGTATTACCATATTGGATATTCCCATTGACCGGTTGGATATGAATCAAGCTGCTCAGCAGGTGCAGAAGTTTACAGAAGAGAAAGATTCCTTTCATTTGGTAGCTACCGCCAATGCGGAAATGATCATGCAGGCGCAAGATGATCCGGAATTAAAAGAAATTCTTCGTTCCGCCGCGCTGGTCGTGCCGGACGGGGCGGGTGTGGTTTGGGCTGCTAAACATTATAATACGCCTTTAAAAGAGAGGGTGGCTGGCTTTGATTTGGCGCAGCGGCTCTTAAGCGACGGCGTAAAGCAGCAATATGGCTTCTTTTTTCTTGGTGCAGCGCCGGGAGTAGCGGAAGCAGCTGCCGCCAGCGCCAGGAAAACACATCCGAACCTGCGCATTCTCGGCTGCCGGGACGGATTTTTTAAGGAAGAGGACGAAGCGGAGCTGATCGAAGAAATTAATGCCTCCGGCGCTACTATTCTTTTTGTAGCTTTGGGGGTGCCCCGCCAGGAGAAATGGCTGCGCCGCCATGCTGCGCAATTGCGTGTGCCTGTAGCTATGGGCGTAGGGGGAACCTTTGACGTCATGGCCGGGCAGGTGACCCGTGCGCCGGAGTGGATGCAAAAAGCCAGCCTGGAGTGGTTGTATCGTCTTTTATGCCAACCAAGCCGTTGCTTGAGAATGCTGGCTTTACCTCGTTTCGTTTGGCATGTTTGCAGCAGGAAAAACAGTTAGACAACCTCGAATGTATATATTATAATTATTTGAGAATATGGGCCACTTAAAGAAAGCCCTTTTCTTTTTGCCCCGACGAGGGCAGGAGGTGAAACGAAGTATAATGACAACAGGCCTCATTGTAAAAGAGGGGTACCGTTATATTGCCTTTTTATTTCTCCTTACCGTTATGGTTGCCTTCTTTGCCGAGCCGGTATGGAGCATTTTGCCAGGCGTACTAACTTTGTTTGTGACTTTTTTCTTTCGTAATCCCAATCGGATCATTCCGACAGGGGATAATTTGGTACTTTCACCGGCGGACGGCAAAGTTATGAGCGTTTGCGAAGTGACTGACGAGGAATTTCTTCATACCAAAGGCACAAAAGTTACGATTTTTCTTTCCGTCTTTGACGTACATGTCAATCGCAGCCCCATTGGCGGGGAAATCAAGTATCAGCAGTATGTATGCGGCCGGTTCAAACCAGCCTATAAAGCTTCGGCAGGCTGTGAAAATGAACGCCATGCCATCGGTTTGGATAATGGACGCTTGCAGGTATTGGTCACACAAGTGGCCGGTCTTATTGCACGGCGCATCGTCTCCTGGGTTACTCTCGGCAGCCAGCTGCATTCCGGCGAATGCTTCGGCATGATTAAATTTGGCTCCTGTACGGAAATCATCATGCCTGCTGACGTGGAAGTGCTGGTCAAAAAAGGAGACCGCGTTTATGGCGGCAAGACCATCATAGGGAGGTTACACGAGTGAAGTATTGGATTCCCAATGCCGTTACAGCCCTCAACCTAGTTCTGGGCATGATTTCTCTCGGCTTTACGATGCAGGGAGATTTCGTACCGGCTGGTTTTTTTATCGTCGCCGCTATGATTGCGGACGGTTTGGATGGCAGGGTGGCACGGGCGCTTGGAGTCAGCAGCGAGTTTGGGAAGGAACTTGATTCGCTTTGCGATCTGGTTTCTTTTGGCGTTGCTCCGGCATTGCTGGCCTATCAGTTTGCGCTAAAGGAGTTTGGCTGGATTGGGTTTTCTGTTGCGATCTTCTTTGCTTTATGCGGCGCTTTACGCCTGGCGCGTTTCAACGTAAACACCACTACGGTCAAAGGGTATTTCATGGGTCTGCCCATTCCGGCAGGCGGCTGCCTGGTAGGTACTTTTGTGGCTCTCGGCTACAAGCCCAGCGGCTGGACATTTCCCATTCTGATTGCTATTTTCGCCTATTTAATGGTCAGTTCGGTTCATTACCCTGATTTCAAGGGGAAGGGAAATGAGCAGATTCACGCCATTCCCGTTATATTGACTGCTGTCATGGCCGGTTATATTCTCTGGCATTCCCTAGAGGCCATTGTTTTTGTTATTTTCTTCTCTTATGCATTTTTTGGCGTGCTAAATTTTGCCTATGGACTTTTTGGACGCCAACGGATAACAGCAGCAAAGCAATAGACGGACACCATCTTAGAATTTTGGTGTGCGAAAAGGAGCGTCTCCCATGAACTATATAATGGATATTATCATGATCCCCATTCAAGCAATGATTGCTTTTTTCAGCGTGTACTATTTTGTTCTCGCTTGTTTTGGTTTTTGGAAGAAAAAAGAAAAGAAAAATTTCCAACCGAAACATACTTTTGCCATTGTGGTTTCCGCCCATAATGAGGAATCGGTTATTGGGCAATTAGTAGAAAATTTGCATGTCTTGCGCTATCCTAAAGAGCTTTATGACATCTTTATTATCGCAGATAACTGCACAGACGCTACCGCGAAAGTAGCCCGCGAATACGGCGCTATTGTGCATGAACGCTTTGACAAGGAAATACGTGGCAAAGGCTTTGCCATGGAATGGATGTTCGCGCGGCTTTTTAAGATGAAACGCCAGTATGATGCCGTTGTGGTTTTTGATGCTGATAATCTGGTGCATCCAAATTTTCTTTTGGAAATGAATAATCGTTTGCAAAAAGGGGAGACCGTTATCCAGGGTTACATGGATGCCAAAAACCCCACAGATACCTGGATTTCCGGAACCTTTGCCATTGCCTTCTGGCTGATCGATCATATTTGGCATTTAGCCAAGTATAATATTGGTTTATCCAGTGTTCTAGGCGGCACGGGCATGTGCATTTCCACTAGTGTCCTGCGCCGTTTCGGCTGGGGCGCTACCTGTCTGACGGAAGACATGGAGTTTACCATGAAGGTCTTATTGAAAGGCATTCGTACTACCTGGGCTCATGATGCCATTGTTTACGATGAAAAACCGCTAACGTTCAAGCAGGCTTGGAATCAGCGCAAACGCTGGGCACAGGGACATTTCGACATTGCCGGACGCTATATTCCCACCATGATTAAGGAGGGCATCCGCCGCCGCGATATTCGTCTGTTGGACGGAGTGCTGCACTTGGTACAGCCGCACTTTTTGCTGATGTCTACATTCTTCGTTATTGCCAGTTATGCTGGTGCGGTTTATCCTTTTTACACTAATATTTTAGAGCGAGTTTTACCTCTTGAAGTTTGGACTATTCTCGCTTTTGGCCAATATATTTTCCCGGTCATTATTTTGGCCAAGATTCGAGCAAATTGGAAGTGCTGGCTGTATCTGCTGATGTATCCTGTCTTTGTCTACAGTTGGATTCCCATCACCTTCCTGGGCTTTTTGCATCGGCACGAGCGCGTTTGGAGTCATACGCAGCATACCCGTGCACTTAGCTATCAGGACATGCTGATGAAAGCCAATGATGAATTCGCCAACGAACCGGTATTCAGCAAACAAGCAGCGAAATAATTCAAAAAGAGGTGAGTCTAACTCACCTCTTTTTCTCCATTTCAACAACACAATCTCTTAAAAAAGAAAGGAAAATAGTATGTACGACTTAACGATAAGCCTCGATTTTGAAGCCGCGCATTGTATTCGCGAGTATCCCGGAAAGTGCCGTCGTCTGCACGGCCACAACTGGCGTGTTGAGGTTAGCGTCTGCGGCGAGACCTTAAATGAGCTGGGCATGCTTGTCGATTTTCATGATCTTAAGGACGCTGCCAAAGGGGTTCTTAATGAACTGGATCATCATTATTTGAATGAATTGGAAGCTTTCAGCCAGTTGAATCCTACGGCGGAAAATTTGGCTCGTTATGTTTATGAAAAACTAGAACAATTGCCCCTGCTGCGTCAGGGGGATGTGTTTCTGACGCAGGTAAAAGTTTGGGAATCACTTCATTCCGCTGTAGCTTATACTAAGGCACGGGCAAACTGATAGGAGGCGCCTCTCTATGCGTATATTACTGACAAACGACGATGGAATTGACGCCTCCGGCATTCGCGCTTTATGGCAAGAGCTTTCTCCTTGGGCGGATGTAATTGTTGCCGCCCCGGACCGAGAGCGAAGCGCTACCAGCCAGGCCATTACTGTGACCCATCCCATTCGCGTGGATCGCCATGTTGTAAAAGAAGACGGCATTAAAGCCTGGCGAATCGGGGGTACGCCTACAGATTGTGTGAAAATTGCGCTGGAAGCGCTCCTTAGCGAGACACCGGACCTGGTCATTTCCGGTATCAATCACGGCCCTAACTTAGGCACGGATGTGCTTTATTCCGGTACGGTCAGCGCTGCTATGGAAGGTTCCCTGCATGGTATTCCGTCCTTGGCGGTCTCTCTTAATGCTTGGAGCCATGGCGATTTCAAAAGCGCAGCCAAAATCACGAGACGCATTCTGGAAACCATAATTCTACCGCATCAACTGCAGCCTGGAATGCTGCTGAACCTCAACATTCCGGCGCTGCCGGAAGCGGAGCTTAAAGGAGTCGCTGTTACCAAACTGGGTGTGCGCCAATATACAAATACCTTTGAACGTCGTCTTGATCCCCGCGGACGCATTTACTATTGGATGGGAGGCGAAGTGTTAAACGTCAGCAATGACGAGGATAGCGACATCGCTGCCGTTGCCAAAGGATGCGTTTCCATTACTCCCATTTGTCTGGATATGACGGATCACAGCCTTTTGCCGCTGGTAAAGTCTTGGGCTAAGGAACAGTAAGCAAAAAAGTCCGGCAGGATAAAGAATAAAGAGAAGTGAATTATTGTACAAAGTACGAAATAACCATTTTGCAAGCAGGAGGATCTTTGTGAAATTTGCAGGCATTTTATTTGATCTGGACGGAACGTTAATTAATACTTCACCCTTAATTATTGCGTCTTTTCAGCATACCTTTCAAACCGCTTACGGACGAACGCTGCCGGAAGAGGCCATTTCACGGTATTTTGGCGAACCCTTACGTACGGCCATGGAGGTTCTGGGAGAACCAGGAGACGCAGATCACTTGATTGAAATTTATCGCGCTTTTAATCTAGAGCACCATGACCGGCTGGCTGCCTCCTTTGAGGGAGTTGAGCAAGCGTTGCAGACTCTTGATAAAGCAGGCGTCGCCATGGGCGTAGTTACTTCTAAAACGGAAAAAACAGCCTGGCGCGGTCTGCGTCTGTTCCATTTAGACGGTTATATCCGGCATGTAGTGGGCATGGAATCAACACAGCAGCACAAGCCTCACCCGGAACCGGTGGAAAAAGGCTTGTCCCATTTGGGTCTGCCGGCTTCCGCTTGTCTGATGGTGGGAGACAGCCCTGCCGATATCGCCAGCGGTCATGCAGCTGGCTTGAAAACAGCTGCCGTTTCCTGGACGCTAGTGCCCTGGGAAAATCTTGCGGCATCGAAACCCGATCATGTATTGCAAACAATAAACGACCTGGTATTCCTGGTGACGGGAAACCGGTAAGTAGGAGGCGTATTCATGACCACACCGCATCGTTTGGCCGTCATCGGCGGCACAGGAGTATACGATCCCCGTATGCTGAGTTCTCTTTGGGAAGATACCATGTCGACGCCGTTTGGCTCGGTTCCGTATCAAGTGGGACGTTTGGAAGGTCAGGAAGTTGTCTTTTTGTCACGTCATGGCGCTGGACATTCCATACCGCCGCATTTAATTAACTACCGGGCGAATATCTACGCTTTAAAAAAGCTGGGTGTTGTGGCTATTTTGGCCACTACAGCTGTCGGCTCGCTGCGCATGGAGTATAAGCCAGGCGATTTTGTTGCAGTAGACCAATTTCTTGATTTTACGAAAAATCGCGTCAATACTTTTTTTGACGGCGGTCGCCGCGGCGTAGTGCACGTAGACGTTACCCAGCCTTATTGTCCTTCGTTGCGCGCCGTTCTGGCCGAAAGCGCCCAGGAAACCGGTATAACTCTTCACTCCCAGGGCTGTTACGTCTGTGCAGAAGGGCCGCGCTTTGAAACACCGGCGGAAGTTCGGCTTTTTGCCTCTTTCGGAGGCGACGTTGTGGGCATGACCAATATACCGGAAGCCGTGCTGGCAAGAGAAGCGGAAATGTGCTATGCCACTGTTTCCATGGTCACGAATTACGGTGCAGGAATTTCGTCGCAAAATCTCACCCATGGCGAAGTTGTCGAGATCATGAAACAAAATAGCGCCAAGCTGCGCTTGCTTTTAGAAAAAACGCTGACTCGCATTAAGGCGGAAGCGGACTGCTCCTGCCGCCACGCGCTGCAAGAGTACGGCGGCTTTGACATGACGAAATTTGAGTAAAAGGGGAACGGCTTTCATGAAAACCATGGAATGGAAAGACGGCTGCCTTTGGCTTTTGGATCAAACAGCGCTGCCGCTAGAAGAATGCCAGCGTTGCTGTGAAGATTACCAGGCTGTAGCTGACGCCATCTGTAAATTGGAAGTACGAGGCGCCCCGGCGATTGGCGCTGCAGCCGCCTACGGTCTAGTACTGGGAGCTAAAAGCGTTGAGCATGCCGACGACTTTTCTGCGCAATTACAGCGCATTGCCAAAGATCTTAACGCCACAAGGCCTACGGCTGTTAATTTATCCTGGGCCATTAAGCGCATGCTGCAAGCAGCCCAAGCCCATGAGCACCAGCCGCCTGCCGTAATTGTTGCGGCTTTGGAAGAAGAAGCAAATGCTATTGCCCGCGAAGATGTGCTGATTAACCAGCGTATGTCCCGGTTTGGGGCTGCTTTATTTGATGCATCCAATCCCATAACGGTTCTGACGCACTGCAACGCTGGTTCGCTGGCCACGGTCGAACAGGGAACCGCCTTAGGCGTTATTCGTGAAGCCTACCGACAAGGAGGCATCCGCGGAGTCTACGCTGACGAGACTAGACCGCTATTGCAAGGCGCCCGCTTAACGGCTTGGGAGCTTTCCAAGGATTCTATTCCTGTTACGCTGATTACGGATAATATGGCTGGCTATGTTATGAAATTAGGCCGTGTCAAAGCGGTTATTGTCGGAGCTGACCGCATTGCCGCTAATGGCGATGTGGCCAATAAAATCGGCACCTATAGCGTAGCGGTTTTGGCGAAAGAACATGGTTTGCCTTTTTACGTAGCCGCGCCGTTTTCTACTTTTGATGTTTCCCTGGCTACCGGAGAGGGTATTCCCATTGAAGAACGGCACGAAAGCGAAGTTACGCATTTTGCGGGTAAAGCCACCGCTCCACAAGGCATTGCGGTCTTCAATCCGGCATTTGATGTAACGCCTCACGAATATGTATCTGCCATTATTACCGAGTACGGCGTTCTGCGGGCGCCTTATGACCAAGCCATTGCCGCCATGCGCCAACAAGCGGCGCAGCCTGCGCAACAATAAGTACAAATAAAAAGGAGAATGACACTATGACTACTTCCATGATTCGCGACAGCAAACTGGCCCCCGGCGGCCACGACAAAATCAATTGGGTAAAAAACTTCATGCCTGTACTCAGCCTTTTGGATAAAGATTTGAGTAAAGAACAGCCGCTCAAAGGCAAGCGAATCGTTATCACCATGCATTTGGAAGCGAAAACCGCTTACTTGGCTTTGGTTCTTAAAAATGCCGGCGCTGAAGTAGCCATTACCGGCAGCAACCCGCTTTCTACGCAAGATGACGTGGCGGCGGCGCTGAGCGAGCAAGGCGTTTCTGTTTTCGCTTGGCATGGCTGCACCGATAAAGAATACGAAACCTTCCTGCATCGCGCTTTGGATACCAAACCGGACATCATCGTTGACGACGGCGGCGATCTGGTTTCCTTGCTGCACGGCGAACGCAGCGACTTGGCCGCTAATATCCTTGGCGGCGCCGAAGAGACCACTACCGGCGTACATCGTCTGCGCGCCCTGGCGGAAGAGGGAAGACTGAAATTCCCAATGGTTGCAGCTAATGATGCTTATTGCAAATACCTCTTTGATAATCGTTACGGTACCGGCCAATCGACTTGGGACGGCATCATGCGTACTACCAACCTCACCGTGACTGGCAAGACCGTTGTTGTCGCCGGCTACGGCTGGTGCGGCAAAGGCGTTTCCATGCGCGCCAAGGGCCTAGGCGCCAATGTCATCGTTACCGAAATTGATCCCATTAAAGCCATTGAAGCCGTATTTGACGGTTTCCAGGTTATGCCTATGGAGGAAGCCGCCAAGCAAGGAGATATTTTTGTAACCGTCACCGGCTGCAAGGATGTTATCCGCAAAGAGCATATCGAAGTCATGAAAACTGGCGCGATTCTTTCTAATGCCGGCCATTTCGATGTGGAAATCAACAAAGGCGATCTAGATGCTTTAGCCGTGCAAAAGCGGACCGCTCGCCACAATATTGAAGAATACTTAATGGCAGACGGCCGCCGCATCTATCTGTTGGCGGAAGGACGTCTGGTAAACCTGGCCTCCGGTGACGGCCATCCGGCAGAAATCATGGATTTGTCTTTTGCGGTGCAGGCCATGGCAGTTCTGCATATTTTGAACCACCATCAAGAGATGGATAACTCCGTTCACACCGTTTCCGATGATCTAAACAAGGAAATTGCCAGCTATAAGCTGAAAGCCATGGGCTTTGGCATTGACGCCCTTTCAGCGGAACAGGAATCCTATTTGAAACAGGCTTAAATCAAGGAGGGCGCTACAATGCTTGAAGTTTCTTGCCAACAGCTTGTGCTGGCCGGGCAAAGTCTTTTGGCTAAAGGCTTAGTTGCAGGGACCTGGGGCAACCTCAGCCTGCGCGTAGCTGAAGATCAAGTAGCGATTACTCCTTCCGGCCGCGAGTATGGCTCCTTAAAAAGCGAAGATGTTGTTATCGTCGATCTAAACGGCCAGGTTATTTTTCAGGCATCTGGCCGTACCGCTTCTTCGGAAATGCCTCTTCATTTGGCGATCTATCAAGCACGGCCGGATATTATGGCTATTGTTCACACGCACAGTGTTCACGCTAGTGCTTGCGCCGTAGCCCATAAGCCCATTCCTCCGGTGATTGAAGACATAGTTCAATTAGCGGGCGGCGAAATTCCTTTAGCGCCGTATGCTCTGCCTGGAACCCAAGAACTGGCGGCGCAAGCTGCCGCCACTCTTGGCTCCAAACAGGCCGTATTATTGGCCAATCATGGAGCAGTATGCTGCGGTACTACTTTGGCGGAAGCCATGACAGCAGCAGAATTAGTAGAAAAAGCGGCGCAAATTTATCTTTATGCCAATCTTTTAGGAGGAGCCAAGGCCTTAAGCGACGAAGATGTAAACATTATGCATGAATTTTACGTTTCGCATTATCGCAAGCGGAGAGGGGATACAGGGAATGACTGAACACATCTTGATTCGCAATATCGAATATTGGGGCCCGGACGGAGCAGTAGCTACCGGGGATATTGCCATTGCAGAAGGTAAATTTGCTTATGTAGGCATTGTGCCTGAAGCGTGGTCAGCGGATCGCATTATTGAAGGAAAAGATCTTCTGGCTATGCCTGGCTTTATCAATACACATACTCATGCGGCGATGAGCTTATTTCGCAGCTATGCGGATGATATGCAGCTTATGGACTGGCTGCAAGAAAAAATTTGGCCCGCAGAAGCCCGTTTAGAAGCGGATGACGTCTACTGGGGGACGCAGCTGGCGATTGCGGAAATGCTGCGCACCGGCACAACCACTTTTGCAGATATGTACTTTTTTATGCCTGATGCGGCTCGCGCTGTCGCCGAAAGCGGTATTCGCGCCAGTTTGGCCCGCGGCATGGCCGGTGTAGCGCCGAATGCGGAAACTGCCTTGACTGAAAGCGCTTCCTTCTTCCGAGAATTTCACGGCGCTGCTGACGGCCGAATTACCGTCATGCTGGGACCGCATGCGCCCTATACCTGCCCGCCTGCCTATTTAGAGCGTGTTGTCTCCATGGCCCATTGCCTAAACGCCAATATTCACATTCATCTGGCGGAAACAATAGGCGAAGTGGAAGACTGCAAAAGAGATCATGGCGCTACGCCCATGGCTTTGATGGAACGCCTTGGTCTGCTGGAATGCGGCGCCTTGGCAGCTCATTGCGTGCATCTCTCACCGGAAGATATCGAACTAATGGTGCGTCGCAACGTCCGTGTAGCTCATAATCCCGGCAGCAATCTGAAGCTGGCCAGCGGCATTGCACCGGTGCCGGCTATGTTGAAAGCCGGTTTATGCGTGGCCCTTGGCACCGACGGAGCCGCTAGTAACAATAATTTGGATATGTTGGAAGAAGTCCGTTTGGCGGCAACCTTGCATAAGGCTAATACCGGCGATCCATTGGCCGTATCCGCAAGTGAAGCCTTGCAGATGGCTACTAGCGCGGGCGCCCTTGCCCTAGGCTTGGAACAGCAAATTGGTCAAATCGCTCCCGGAAAAAAAGCGGACCTGACTCTTTGGAATATGAACGGCTTGCATTGGCAGCCTCGTTATGATCGTATTTCTCTTCTGGCTTATGCCGCCAATGCCCTCGACGTACACTCCGTCTTGGTCGATGGCAAAGTACTGCTGGACAATGGCGAGTTCACAACCATCGACATTGAACGACTGCGCCAAGAAGTGGCTGTACGCAGCCAGCGTCTTACTGCTCGTAACTAAGGAACCGAGGAGGAATTTACTTGTTTCATCCAGTTTGCTCTGAACGGTTAAACGGACTTTCATCCGCTGTTTTTTCGGAAATTGACGCTTTGCGCCGCGCGGAAGAAGCCAAAGGCCGCGACATCATTACCTTGAGTATTGGCAGTCCCGACTTAGCTCCAGCGCCGCATATTGTTGATGCTTTATGCAACGCCGCTAGGGAGGGGCATCAGTATCGCTACGCCTTGTCACGCGGTAAAAGCGAACTACTGGAAGCTATGGCGCAGTGGTATCAAGATAAATTTGCTGTTACTCTTTGCCCGGAAACAGAAGTACATACGCTGATGGGTTCCCAGGACGGTCTGGCTCACATCGCTCTTTGCCTGCTCAACCCGGGCGATGTAGTGCTGGTTCCCGATCCAGGATATCCGATTTTCAGCGCAGGACCTTTGGTAGCCGGCGCCGAATTATATCATATGCCTTTGCGCAAAGAAAACGAATTTTTACCTGACTTGGAAGCCATTCCGGCAGACATTCGCAAGCGTGCTAAGCTGATGATTCTAAACTATCCCAATAATCCTTTAGCAGCTGTGGCGAACGAAGAATTTTTTTGCAAGGTAGTGGCTTTTGCCCAACAAAATGAAATTGTTGTTTGCCATGATTTTGCCTATAGCGAGCTGGTCTTTGACGGCTATCGCCCGCCAAGCTTTCTGGCAACACCCGGAGCCAAGGAAGTCGGTATTGAATTTCACTCTCTTTCCAAAACGTACAACATGGCGGGCTGTCGGGTAGGGTTCGCTTTAGGTAACGCAGAGGTCATATCCTATCTAGGACGCCTTAAATCCAATTTTGATTATGGTATTTTCCTTCCCGTCCAGGAGGCCGCTATCGCCGCACTGCGCGGACCACAGCAGGCTGTACAGGATACGGCCGCCATCTACCAACGTCGCCGAGATCTTTTGATTGACGGCTTAGGCGCTTGCGGCTGGCAGATTCCCAAGCCTAAAGGCACCATGTTTGTTTGGGCGCCGGTGCCAACAAAGGAAACCTCTATGGAATTTACCTTATCCTGGTTACGTGAAGCAGGGGTAGCCGTAGTGCCGGGAAGCGCTTTCGGACCACAAGGAGAAGGATATGTACGCATCGCCTTGGTAGAAGAAGAAGCAAGTTTACAAAAAGCAGTCGATCGTACCGTGCACTGGTTGAAAAAAAGCTAAATTACAGCAATATCCAGATTGACAAAGGAGGAATTGTCAATGAAAGCATTGAATTTTTATTCATCCAATTACCATGTACAGTTAGTCTGCCGCCGCAAATCCTGTACCATCCGCTTTGGTGATAAGCGCAGCAAATATCAAGAGGGCGATATTGTCTGGGTAACGGTGGGCAAACGGTTTCATCAGCGTAAGAAAATATATGCAGCCGTTATTGACCGTGTTTTGGTCAAACCCATCGGTCAATTAACTCGTGAAGACCTGCAAGGAGAAAATCCGGATATTGCCAGCGTTGAAGAACTGACCCGTTTCTTAGAAGGGGTCTACGAGCGCAGCATTGCTCCAGACGATACGGTAACAGTTGTTTATTTTTCAGAAATCATTGAGTAACATTTCATGATATAATAAACCGAAGCTGATTTATTGACAGTTTCGGTTTATTTTTATATTTAAGGAATCATTGCTGTTACTGCGCCGATTCCTTAATAAAAATGCCGCTAAAACAAAACAGGGAGTGTGTTATTTATGTCTAACAAAACAGTAACCGCCGGTATTTCTGCCCGCCACGTCCATGTAACCCGGGAGCATCTGGATATTCTCTATGGAGCTGGCTATGAACTGACCAATAAAAAAGATTTGGCACAGCCTGGGCAGTTTGCTTCTAACGAGACCATTGATGTAGTCACCGAAAAATCAGCGTTTAAAAATGTACGTATTTTGGGACCAATCCGCAGCAAGAGCCAAGTAGAAGTTTCCATGAGCGACGCCATGAAACTGGGTCTGAAAAATATTCCTGTACGTGATTCCGGCGATTTAGCTGGTACGCCGGGTGCCAAACTGGTAGGCCCGAAAGGCGAAGTTGAGTTGACAGAAGGCGTCATTGTAGCTGGACGTCATATCCATATGAATCCTGCTGAAGCCGCCGAATTCGGCGTCAAAGATAAAGATCTCGTTAAAGTCCGCTGTGGCGGCAATCGCGGCCTGATTTTTGAAAATGTGCTGATCCGCGTTAACAAAGACTATGCGCTAGAAATGCATGTCGATACTGATGAAGGAAATGCCGCTTTGTGCAAAAATGGCGATCAATTGGAAGTTATTGTCGACTAATCAAATGTTAGTGACCAGTATACAAAATACCCGCAATTTTTGCGGGTATTTTTATGTATAAAAGCAGGAATTTTTATGTTAGTTCCGAATAAAGTGAATATACCGAGTTAGTGGTTTACAACATTACAGGCGAAGAGAGGAAAGGGGTTATTTTCATGGCAAAACCGGTCATCAACGAAGAGCGATGCAAAGGTTGCGGCTTATGCACCGTTGCTTGCCCGAAAAAAATTCTGACATTTGCAGATCATTTCAACAGTAAAGGCTATCGTCCCGCTTTCTGTACGGACGAATCGCAGTGCATCGGTTGTGCTCTGTGCGGTAAAACTTGTCCAGATGTAGCTATTGAAGTCTATAAATAAAGGGGAGGAAGTACTGTGGCTGAAAAAGTTCTAATGAAAGGCAATGAGGCGATAGGTGAAGCTGCCATTGTTGCCGGGTGTCGTCATTATTTTGGCTATCCCATTACCCCTCAAACCGAACTTACCGAATATATGGCCAAACGCATGCCGAAAATTGACGGGGTGTTTTTACAGGCGGAAAGCGAAATTGCCGCTATCAATATGGTTTATGGAGCAGCCGGTGCAGGCGCTCGTTCCATGACTTCTTCTTCAAGCCCCGGCATTAGCTTAAAGCAAGAAGGAATTTCCTATATTGCAGGGGCCGAACTGCCTTGTGTCATTGTCAACATTGCTCGTGGAGGCCCGGGCCTGGGCAGCATCCAGCCGGCACAGTCCGACTACTTCCAGGCTACTAAAGGCGGTGGTCACGGCGACTATCGTCTGATCGTCTTGGCGCCGAACTCTGTACAGGAAATGGTAGACTATACGATTCTTTCATTTGATTTGGCAGATCAATATCGTACGCCGGTCATGCTTTTGGGCGACGGTGCTTTAGGCCAAATGATGGAGCCTGCCGAATTCAAGGCCAGCACCATCACTCCTCCGGCTAAGCCTTGGGCTGCAGCTGGCTTGAAAGGCCGTAAAAAACCGAATATCATCAATTCGCTGTATCTCCAGCCGGATGCGATGGAACAGCATAACCTGCATCTGCAGGAAAAATTCACCAAAATTTCCGCTGCTGAAGTTCGCTATGAAGAGCTTTATACAGATGATGCCGAATTGGTCATTGTAGCCTATGGCATTAGCTCCCGTATTGCCCGCACAGCGATGGAAAAAGCGCATAAAGAAGGACTGAAAGTCGGCATGCTCCGTCCGATCACTTTGTGGCCTTTCCCAACAGCTCCGCTCGAAGCATTAGCGCAAAAGGCTTCCGCCTTCCTGACGGTAGAGCTCAGCGCCGGCCAAATGGTCGAAGACGTAAGGCTGGCCGTCGGTAAAGACAAGCCGGTTCATTTCTATGGACGCATGGGCGGCGTAATGCCCAGCCCCAATGAAATTTACGAAAAAATCGTTGCTATTATGAGCGGCAAAGGAGGGAAATGATCTCATGGCTGAAAAAGTTTTTGGTCGTCCTGCTTCACTTGTAGATGTACCTACACACTATTGCCCCGGATGCCATCATGGCATTATCCACCGCCTGGTAGCAGAGGTTATTGATGAATTGGGCGTGCAGGACAGCGCCATCGGCGTCGCTCCTGTCGGCTGTTCGGTACTTGCTTATGATTATTTCAACATTGATATGTTTGAAGCCGCTCATGGCCGTGCTCCGGCTGTAGCTACCGGCATCAAGCGCGTTCATCCGGAAGCTCCGGTGTTCACCTATCAGGGTGACGGCGATCTTGCAGCCATTGGCGCAGCAGAGATTGTTCATGCTGCGGCGCGCGGCGAGAAAATTACTACTATTTTCGTTAACAACGCTATTTACGGCATGACCGGCGGTCAGATGGCGCCGACTAGTTTGGTAGGTCAAGTCACACAAACCTCACCCTACGGCCGCAAAGCGGAAACGGCAGGCATCCCCATCCGTGTGTCGGAAATGCTGGCTACCTTGGACGGAGCCGTTTATATCGAACGCGTAGCTGTCAATAATCCCGCCAATATGGCAAAGGCTAAAGCCGCTATTAAAAAAGCCTTCAAGACGCAATTGGAAGGCAAAGGATTCACCATGGTAGAAGTTCTTTCCACTTGCCCGACTAACTGGGGATTAAGCGCCATTGACGCTGTAAAATGGATGGAAGCCAATATGATGCCTTACTATCCCCTTGGGGTTTTCAAAACGCCTGAGGAGGTGGCCAAATAATGTCGCAAACACATGAAATTATTATGTCTGGATTCGGCGGTCAGGGCATCATGCTCATGGGACAGCTGTTGACGTATGCTGGCATGCTCGAAGGCAAAGAAGTAACCTGGATTCCTTCTTATGGACCGGAAATGCGCGGCGGCACTGCTTATTGTTCGGTTATTGTGTCCGAAGATCCCATTGGCGCGCCGATGGTCAGTGAGCCGTCCATGGTTGTCGCCATGAATCTGCCGTCTCTGACTCGTTTTGAAGGATCCCTGCAAAAAGGAGGCACCTTGATCATCAACAGTTCTCTCATTGAAAAAGACGCTACTCGCAAAGACATCAATGTCTTTAAAGTACCTGTCAATGAAATTGCTGCTGAACTTGGCAATCCCAAAGTAGGCAACATGGTCATGCTCGGAGCTATTATCGCAGCAGGGGAGCCGGTGAAAACTGAATCCATGCTGGGAGCGTTCAAAAAAATGTTTGAAAAGAAATTCGCTAATAAGCCGGAACTCTTCAAAATTAACGAAGCAGCCATCCAGCGGGGGGCCGATTTCATTAAAAAGTAAAAGAGAAGATCTGCAATATTCGAAAAGGCGGTTTTATCCAAAACCGCCTTTTCTTGACTCCATAACTCCTTATAAGTATAATTATAAGGAGTTATGAGGTACGTTACGAGGGGGAGATAGGTATGAACGGGCAGTATGTAGCCATGCCAGCGGTACCAGCTTCATTGCTGAGTCCAGACAGTTGGAGCAAAGAAGAATTTCTGCAGCGCTTCGGCGAATTTCTCCGTTTGGACGTAGCCCATGGCCGCGCCGCTGCCGATACGATGGCTACCTATCTTTCCCATATTCGTCAGTTTCTCCTTTGGTGCCGCGAAGAAGGGCTGCAACCAGAACAGGCTACCGTACACCAATTGAAAGTATACCGCCAATACCTTTGGGAGAAAAAACGCTATAAAGTCAGCACCATTGCCTTAAAATTAACGGCGCTGCGCCGTTTTTACGCAGCCGCCGTTTCTAGAGGGATCCTCAAAGAAAATCCGGCAGCAGAAGTGTATGCTGGTGAAGACCGTCGCGCGCGGCTGCAGCAGCAGTCTTTTCTTACCGCCGCCGACATGCAGCATTTGCTGTCACTCATTCCCAAAGAAGGGGAAGACGCGCTGCGAGCTAAAGCTATTTTGGTACTTATGGCGTTACAAGGCTTGCGTACCGTAGAAATCCATCGTGCCAACATCGAAGATGTCGATTGGAACAACGGCATGATGCTGGTGCACGGCAAAAAAAGAGACGGCTATGTATATCTGCGCGAGGATGTCCTTGCCGCGTTAGACGCCTATGCCAAACAGCGCCGCCCTGTGCAGGGGGACACGGAAGGCACGCCGCTTTTCGTTTCCATCAGCCGTCATCATAACGGCGGACGTCTTTCACGCTGCGGCATCCGCGATATTGTTGATCATTGGTTCCAAGAAGCCAAGCTTAAAAAGCCGGGAAAAAGCTGTCATTTATTGCGCCATACCTGCGGTACTTTGCTCTACCAGGAAACGAAAGATTTGCGTATCGTCCAGGAAACCCTGCGCCATGCCAGCCCCACGACGACTGCTAAGTACGCCCACTTGGATGATCAGCTGTCGCATCGTTACACCAGCAAAATTCCCATTCAAGTAGATTGAGAAATGAACGAACAAGAAAACCTTTACGGAATGCGGATTTTTTAACACGAGTAGATGGAGTAAAGTGAGGATTACAGAATGAACAGCAACAGAGGAAGCCGAGGAAATTAGAGAAGTTTCGGCCACAAAAAACGACGCTCACAATTGCCCTGTGAGCGTCGTTTTTAACAATCCCCTTACAATACCCCTTGGGAGTTTCGTGCACATTGTCTCTTTAAAGAGGACATCAAGTCAACAAGCATATTCTGGTTCAGGGGGACGGTTCTCCCGAACCAAAGTAAATCCAAATTGGTTCATAAGAACCGTCCCCCTGAACCAAAAGCTTAGACGGTCGGTTGGCCGCGTCGACTGTACCAAATGAAAAAGCCGCACAAGAAAACGTACATCACCAAGGAATACAGTTCCGGGTTTTCCGTACTCCCCCAGGAAAGCTGACTAAAGTCATAACCCATCACTCGCAAGCCGGCGCTGCATACGCCCATGATTGAGCCGCCAGCAATAAAACCGGAGCTAATGAGAAGGCCTCGCCGCTGCCTCCATTGGTTCAAAAGCGCATCGCGGCTGCTATGAGCCATTAAATAGGAAATACCACCGCCCGCAAGCAAGGGCGTATTGAGCTCCAGCGGGATGTATAAGCCCAAGCCAAACGCCAATGCCGGCACCTTCAACCAGTCTAACAAAATAGCTAATACAGCGCCTGCAACATATAACATCCAAGGAGCTTCTTGGCCCGCCATGAGCGGTCCGATGACCGCGGCTACCGCATTGGCCTGAGGAGCCGCCAAGGCCCCCTGACCGCTGAAGCCCATGCTTTTAGCGAGAAGCAGCATGACTCCGGCGGCAATGAACGCGGAAATCAGAGTGCTAATGACCTTCCAAATCTGCAGCGTCTTCGGCGTAATGCCAAGCCAAAAGGCTACCTTTAAATCCCCTACAAAGCATCCCGTCATCCATAGACAGCCGCAAACAACCGCCGCCATAAGCAGAACCGCTAAAATGCCGCCCTCACCGACTAAGCCCGTACTGATCATGGCTTGCGCGCCAATAATCAAAGTCAATAAGGTTAAACCGGATACAGGTTCCGAGGAAGTAAAGGCAATCGACGTAGTTCCTACGACGGAAAAAAGAAAAGACCCTGCCAGCAGCACCAACGTTAACAAAAGCGCCTGCAGCCAGCTAGCCCCATAGTGGAGGTGAATGAGTAAAGCAAACACCAGCGCAATGGCTGCAATCATTCCCACAACCCAGGCCATAGGAACATCTTGTTGCGTCCGCACATAGGCGGATGTATTTTTTTTGTCTTCCCATATGCCTACGATAGCTTCCTTAAAGGCCATGCCGATAAAAGGAGCCATCTTTAAAACTCCCAAAATTCCTGCCATCGCCAAGGTCCCAATACCGATAAAGCGAACAGATTGCCGAAAAATAGCTTCCGGCGTCATATCCTGAAATACTTTTTCCGCAGCAGTCCCAAGGATCCAAGCTTGATTGTCAGCTGATAAAGAAGCCACGAAAGGAAGCAGAACCCACCAGCCAAACAACGATCCTCCGGCGATAATAACCGCATAACGCCAGCCCGTCATGTAACCGATGGCTAAAACAGCGGCCTCTACATTAATGGCAAAAAACAGCTTATATTTTTCCGCTAAATAGCTGCCAAAAGTACAAAAGCGGGAAGTAAACGCCGCATGCCACCAGCCAAAAGAGTTAGTAGCAAAATCAGCCGCACCGCCTACCAGACTGCTAAGCAAAATTATGCGCAGACTGCCGCCGCCTTTCGCTCCGGACAAGAGAACCTCTGTCGTCGCCAAAGAGCCGGGAAACGGATAATGCCCGTGCATATGTACCACAAAATAGTTGCGCAAAATAATAGCGTAGGCAATACCCAAAAAGCCGCCCAAGAGCGTAGTCCAGACCATTTCCGTAAACGCGGCCTGCAATTGTAGAATAAACAAAGCAGGGAGTACAAAAACAAGGCCGGAATTGACCATGGAACCAGTAGAACCGATGCATTCCATCAGCATATTTTCTCCCAGCGCATCGCTTCTCTTCAATACCGCCGCCAGCGCAATCGCCATGGCTGCTATAGGCGTATCCGCCGAAACGCCTTGGCCCACTTTTAAAGGCATATAGGTGCAAGCCACCGTAAAAACAGCACCAAAAAGCAAGCCTAACAGGACCGCATAACGTGTCGCTTCCTTTGGCTTTTGGCGCGGCTTCAAGATGGGCTCATAGGTTTCTCCCTCACGTAGCGGAAGAAAAGCGGCATCTGATAGCGAACAGGAATTAGCAGCGTCGGAAACTGCTTCTTTTTTATCCATTCAGGCATCTCCTTTGGAAAAAAGTTACTTTCATTATGCCATAAAAAACAAAAAAACGTCCAGTTTGTCAAGGACCGTTTCCAAATTACGAAACAAGGCTCAACGCAAAAGAGTATGCTTTCCGGAAATTCATTTCAAGTATTGATGAAAAAAAACAAATTAGAATTTAAAAGCAGGATGCGCGTAGTCGGATGAAGTGCATTTTTACGTATTATAATTGAATAAATCTGTTTATATGTGAAAATGAATTAGCTTTTGCGTAAATGAACGTTTATTATATAAGTTGAACCTTGAAATGATAGCTTAAAGCTTCGAATTCTAAGTTCAATACCACATTTTAATGAAAGAAAACGCTATGATAATGATTCGATTCTCTTTCAGCTCATCATTGTACTTAGTGTAAGGCGAAGCTAAGAGGCTCCACGCTATAGCCTTAGTCAGAGCATGTTGAACAAAAATGTAATATAGTAAAAGGAAGTTGCAACATTGAAATTCGAAAAAGTATTTGAACCAACATATTTTCAGCGTTTTTTCTGCAATGGACAGGAGTGCCCGGATACTTGCTGCTCTGGTTGGGATATTGTTATTGATGCAGCTACAAGCCAACGATATGCTTCCTGTGAAGACGTGAGACTGAAAGCGCTTTTTAGCAAACACCTTGATTTCGAACGAAAATCAACAATTTCGTCTCAAACCTATGTGAAACTGGAACAGCAAAGCTGTCCTTTCTTGACAGAAGAGCGGCTTTGCCAAATTCAGCAGCGTTTAGGGGAAGACGCCCTATCGCTTACCTGCTCAACTTATCCCCGGTTCTTTAATCAAATTAATGGAGTTCTCGAACGTTCCTTGTGTATTTCCTGCTTCAAAGCAGCGCAGCTCATCTTGCTGAACAAAGAACCTATGCAATTTATCAGGAGCAAAGAGCCTGTGACTTTGCGTCCGCAAACGTTTGGAGCTATTCGTTCTTCTTCAGAAGTAATGCTGAAACCGTATGCATATTTTGCGACCATCCGAGAATTTGTGTTTGAGTTATTGCAAAATAGAGACTATCCCTTGTGGCAGCGCCTAAGTCTGTTGAGCGTTTTTTGCAGCCGTCTAGGTCAGGTTCAAGAGGAATATTATGAGGAAGACATTCCGTATTTGCTCTCTTATTTTAGGGACCGAATTCAGCACGATGATTTTAGGCAGGCCATGGATGTATTTGAGACAGATTTAGAAACACAGCTGCAAGTACTTATCGCGCTGTTGAATTATCGCATGCAAGGAGACTTTATAGGCGAACGTTTTCAGGCTTGTATGCATTCTTTCATGCAGGGCCTTGGCATGAAGGAGTATACGGTTAACTCCGATGTAGTAGAAGCATACGATCTGGTAAATCAGCAGTATTATCTGCCTTTTCTCAAAGAACACGAGTATGTTTTGGAAAATTATCTGGTGAATAGTGTTTTTCAAAAGCTTTTTCCTTTAGGACCGCAAGAAAACGGGATAGCCGAGTCTTGCGAAATTTATGAGGAATATATTCTGTTAGCATTGCACTACGCGATGATGCAAGCGTTGCTTATTGGCCTGGCTGGCTTTCACAAAGAAAGTTTTAACGTAACTCATGTAGTGGATTTGATTCAAGCTTATGAAAAAACAATTGGGCATAATCTTTCTTTTAGACTGCAAGCAATAAAATTCATTAAAACACTGCAAATGGATACTACTGGCGGCATGAGCGTTTTAGTGAAGGTATAGCTTTAAAAACCTCATCCACCTTCAAAAAAGCCCAGCCTATTGTACAAAACAACAGGCTGGGCTCTTCAATTTCTTTTGTTCTTACGCCTTGGCAGACGGCGCGGCCATCAAGGAGGCCACTAGTTGAGCAAAGCGGCCCGGGTCTTCCGGAGCTAGGCCTTCTAGGAGCAACGCTTGACCGTAAAGGAGCTCGCAGTAATCGCCAAAGAGGGACGTAGTGTTACCGTCGGTAAACTGCGCTTGCAGGGCCTTGAACACCGCATGATTTGGGTTCAATTCCAAAATACGGTTGGCTTTAAAGGAATTTTTCTGGTCCATGTCCGCCAAAATCTGCTCCATAGAGAGACTGATGCCTTGAGCGTCGCTGACCAGGCAAACCGGGCTGGAGGTTAAGCGATGGCTCAGTTTAACTTCCGTCACTTTTCCTTCCAGGTGCTTTTTGATAGCTTCGAGCAAGGAAGAATTTTCCTTAGTCAATTCTTCCTGTTCTTTTTTCTTTTCTGTTTCGTCTTCCAGATCATCCAGCTGCAGCTCGCCGCGGCTGATGGAACGGAACTGTTTTTCCTTGTAGCTGCCAAGCGCATCTACAGCGAATTCATCAACGCGATCAAAAAGATACAGCACTTCCAAGCCTTTTTCCTGCAGCATTTCCATTTGAGGCAGACGCTCGACAGCGGTGCGATCTTTGCCTGCGGCATAATAGATAACGCTTTGTTTTTCCGGCATGCGCTCCACATAGTCAGCTAGGGTAGTCAGCTCGTCTTCGCTGCGAGACGTGGAGAAGAGCAGCAAATCCTGCAAGCGCTCGCGATTGGAGAAATCAGAGTAAACGCCGCTTTTGAGGGCTTTGCCGTATTCTTTCCAGAAGGTTTCGTATTTCGGCCGGTCTTTCTTGCACAGCTGCTCCAGCGTTTTCAAGAGGCTCTTTTCCAGATTCTTGCCGATTTTCTTTAAAGGCAGGCTCTGCTGCAGCACTTCGCGGGAGATGTTCAAGGAGACGTCAGGAGAGTCCACAAGGCCCTTCGCAAAGCGTAAGTACTCCGGCAGAAGATCCTGGCAGTCGTCCATGATGAACACGTTTTTCGAATAAAGGCGAATGCCTGTCGTCACTTCACGCTGATAAAAATCAAAGGGAGCGTGGGAGGGAATAAAGAGTACGCTGGTATATTCTACAGCGCCTTCCACCTTGGAGTGGATGACCTCCATGGGGTCCTGCCAGTCCAAGAAGAGATGCTTGTAGAGCTGATTATATTCTTCCGGCTTAATTTCATTTTTATTGCGCATCCAAAGGGGTGACATGGAGTTTAGAACACGCACTTCTTCTTTTGGTTCCTGCGGCTCTTCGCCTTCGGCGGCTGGAGGCGCCATGACAGGCATGCTCATGCGAATGGGGAAGCGGATATAATCGGAGTACTTTTTCACCAGCCGCTCTATGGTATGCTTGTTTAAAAACTGCTCGCTTTCCGTTTCGGCTTTACGATGCTCTTCTTTCAAAGAAAGAATGATCGTCGTGCCGCGGCTCTCTTTTTCACATTCTTCCAGCGTATAGGTTCCGTCGCCTGTTGATTCCCAGCGCACACCTTTTTCCTGACCTGGGGCGCGGGTGAGAAGAGTCACTTTGTCCGCTACCATGAACGCCGAATAGAAGCCGACGCCGAACTGACCAATCAGATTGGTATCGCCGCCAGCGTTTTCTTTTTCTTGCATGGCCGCCAAAAACGCTTTGGTGCCGGATTTGGCGATGGTGCCAATATTTTCGATGACTTCGTCATGAGTCATGCCCATGCCGTTATCGGCAATAGTCAACGTACCGGAAGTTTCATCCGGCAACAACATAATTTCAAGGTCGTTGTTTTCGCCCAATAGTTCAGGGTTGGTCAGCGCCTCAAAGCGCAGCTTATCGATAGCGTCGGAAGCATTGGAAATAAGCTCCCGTAAAAAAATATCCCTGTTCGTATAAATGGAGTGAATCATCAACTCCAGCAGTTGTTTGGTTTCCGCTTGAAATTCACGTTTTTCCACTGTCATGAGTCCTTTTCCTCCTGTATAAATAGATTTAGGCAATCCCTTATCTATGATAGCGAAAACTTTCTCATCAGGCAAGATGCTAGAATAAAAACCGCCAAATACAAGATATGTGTTTTTATCCGAAGAACATTTTTTAAAAAAATATACAAAAATAACAAAATGGCTCTTGAAATTATCCCTAGCTATTGTTATACTAAATTCAATTTAACAACGAATGACGTTGAAGAGGAAAAGTAGGCTTACAGATTATCACAGAGAGCTGGCGGAGCTGGGAAGCCGGTACAAGAAGTAGGCTGAAGTTCTCCTTGGAGTTGCGAAACTGAATTTTTAGCGAAAGCTGAAATAGTAGGTGCCGCCGTGACCATCACGTTACAGATGTAAGGTATCGGCAGCCGCCCGTACCTATAAAGTTGATTCGTGCATGCACGAATAACAAAGGTGGTACCGCGAGAAAATGCTCTCGTCCTTTACAGGACGGGAGTTTTTTTATTGGGAAAAAAGCTTTTCCCAGTCAAAGAATGAGGAGGTCGTCAGTTTGTATTGGAATAATCATATTGAAAAGCTTAACCGAAAAGAAATGACGGAAATCCAATCTACTTCGCTGCGTGATTTAGTACAAAGGGTTTACACTTGTGTGCCTTCATATCGCCAGAAGTTTCAGGCCGCCGGTTTGTTACCCGCAGATATTCAAGGAATCGAAGATATTCACAAATTTCCTTTTACAACCAAGCAGGATTTGCGTGACAACTATCCTTATGGTTTGTTTGCCTTGCCGATGAGTGAGATAGTCCGCATCCATGCCTCAAGCGGCACTACTGGCAAAGCGACAGTTGTTGGTTATACAAAGCGCGACCTCAACATGTGGGCTGAAGTTATGGCGCGAGCGTTAACCGCCGTAGGTGTTACAAATAAATCGTTTATTCAAAACGCCTATGGTTATGGGCTGTTTACCGGCGCGTTAGGCGTGCATTACGGTGCGGAGCTGGTAGGAGGGTCGATTATTCCCACTTCGGTCGGCAACACGGCTCGACAGATTACCCTAATGAAAGATTTTGGCACGAATGTTCTTGCCTGTACGCCTTCCTACGCCCTGCATATTGCCGAAACGATGCGCGAAGCAGGTTTTGACTGTCAGGATATGCCTCTGCGGGTGGGAATTTTCGGGGCCGAACCCTGGTCAGAGCAAATGCGGCAGGAAATTCAACGCCAGCTGAATATCAAAGCCTATGACATCTATGGCTTGAGTGAAATCATCGGACCTGGCGTCGCCTGTGAGTGTGTGGAACAAGATGGCATGCACATCAATGAAGACCATTTCTATCCAGAAATCATTGACCCTGTAACTGGAGAGGTTTTACCGGAGGGCGAAATAGGCGAGCTCGTTATTACTACCTTGACCAAAGAAGGCCTGCCTCTGCTGCGCTATCGCACTAGGGACTTGACGGTGCTCAACAGAACCCCTTGCGCTTGCGGCAGAACGCTGGTACGGATGCAAAAAGTTATGGGCCGCAGTGACGATATGTTAATCATCGGCGGCGTTAATGTATTTCCGTCGCAGGTTGAAAGCGTGCTTCTTGATCTGGGCATGGCGCCTCATTATCAGCTGATTGTGGAACGCATTGATAATCTTGATAAATTGACAATCATGGTGGAAATTACGGAAGAAGTATTTACGGATGAAGTTCGCGGACTTGAAACGCTGGAACATACGCTGAAGAAAAAGATAAGCGAACTATTAGGTATCTCTAGTAAAGTAAAACTGGTATCGAGTAAGACTATCGAGCGCAGTGAAGGTAAGGCTAAAAGAGTCATTGATAAGCGAAAAATATAAAGCAGGAGGTAAAACTTATGAATATCATTCAGCAAATCTCAACGTTTGTGGAGAACCGTCCTGGGGCCTTTCGGGAAATACTGCAGGTTATCCAGTCCAATGGCATTAATATTAAAGCTCTGTCCATAGCCGACACGGCAGACTTTGGCATCTTGCGGTTTATCGTTGCCAAGCCGGACGATTTGGGGAAAATCTTGCGCGAAGCAGGCTTTATTGTTAAGAAAACGCCGGTCCTGGCTCTCACTATCGGCGATAAGCCAGGCACATTGCTAACCTATGTGGATAAACTAAGTGATGCGGGTATTAACATTGAGTATGTTTATGCCTTCACCACGGCCATTGAAAATGTGGCCAAAGTAGTAGTAAAAGCGGATGATGTCGAGCAGGCAATGAACTTATTGAGCAATGATCCGGAGATTAAGGAATACCTGCAAGCCAACGATGCTGTTGATTTTTATTGGTAAACGACAATTTCCTATTTTAGGAGGAAACATGAGACTAGGAGACTTTATCTGGCTGGCTGCGCTGAGTGCCGTTTCGTCGGTAATGGTGGTTCCCTCTACGCATGAAGTATTTGTCAGCGCAACCAAAGCGCATCCGTACCTTATGGGCTTTGTCAAATTTGGCATTTTAGCGACAATGGGCGAACTGTTAGCCATTCGTATTGCCGCAGGAGCCTGGAAAGCGCCTGCAGGGATAATCTACCGCAGTATTATTTGGGGCCTCATCGGCATGCTCATTGTACTGATGTTTGAAGTCTTTGCCGGCGGGGTTACGGGCGCCATAAAAAAAGAACTGCTCTGGTCGGGCAGCGATGCTTTTGCCAATAAAATATGGGCTGCCTTTTGGATTAGCGCTATCATGAACTTGTTCTTTGGTTCTGCCTTTATGACCCTGCACCGGATTACAGACACCTATATTGACCTCGCTTGTGGCGAAACGAATTCAATGGGAAACGTGAAGTTATCTGACGTCATTGCTAGGATTGACTGGCAGGGACTGGTGTCTTTTGTCATTTTTAAAACCATTCCCTTTTTCTGGATACCAGCCCATACGATTACGTTTTTATTACCGCCTGAGTATCGAGTTTTGATGGCAGCTTACTTGTCGGTAGCGCTGGGCGCTATCCTTGCCTACGGGAAAAGAAGAAAAGTAAATGCTTAAGTGGTTCAGGGGGACGGTTCTCCTGAGTCAATTTTGTTAATTCTGGTTCGGTAGAACCGTCCCCTTGAACCAGTCTGAGAATATATTCGCAGTTGGAGGTTTATGATGAAACGATTACTGACCGGTAATGAAGCGGTAGCGCAAGGGGCATACGAAGCTGGCGTGACTTATGCTGCAGCGTACCCCGGAACGCCGAGCACCGAGATATTAGAAAACATCGCCACCTACAATGAGGATATCATCGCGGAATGGGCGCCAAATGAAAAGGTGGCTATGGAAAACGCGATAGGAGCCTCGATCGCCGGCGCCCGAGCACTAGCGGCCATGAAAATGGTCGGCGTCAACGTGGCTGCCGACCCCTTGTTCAGTTTTGCCTATGCCGGCGTAAACGGGGGAATGGTGCTGATCACAGCCGACGACCCAAGCCTTCACTCCTCGCAAAATGAGCAGGATAATCGACAATACGCTAAATTTGCCAAAATAGCCATGCTCGAACCAAGTGACAGTCAGGAATCCAAAGATATGCTGAAGACAGCCATGGAAATCAGCGAGAAATTTGATACGCCGATTTTATTCAGAATGACCACCAGAGTCTGCCACAGCAAGGGCTTAGTTGAAATCGGCGAACGGAAGGAAGCCAGCAAAAAGCCGTATGCAAAAAACCTTGCCAAATACGACCTTATTCCGGCTGTTGCCAAAAAGCTGCGCGCCGAATTAGAAGGACGTCTGCACAAGCTGGCCGTCTTTGCGGATGAAACGAATTTAAACTACTTCGAATGGAATGATTCTAAGATTGGCATTATTTCCTCCGGGGTCGCCTACCAATATGCCAAGGAAGTTTTCGGCGATAAAGCGTCGTATCTCAAACTAGGCTTTACGTACCCGCTGCCGGCCAAGAAAATCAAAGAATTCGCAGCAAAGATGGAAACTCTCTATGTCATTGAAGAATTGGAACCCTATTTGGAAGAACAGATACGGCAAATGGGCATATCCTGCATTGGTAAAGAAAAAATCCCCAACATGTATGAACTTAACCCTGATATTGTTGCGAAAGCATTGCTGAATGAAGAAAAACCGTTGATCCAGTATGATACGTCATTAGTAGTAAATAGACCGCCTGTACTTTGCGCCGGCTGTCCGCACCGGGGATTTTTCTATGAACTCAGTAAAAAGAAAAACGTTGTGATGGCCGGAGATATCGGTTGCTACGCCCTGGGCGGGGCCGAACCCCTTAATGCCAAAGATATGTGCATTTGTATGGGCGCCGCGCCAAGCATAGGACATGGGGCGCAGAAAGTCTTCGATAAGTTCCATGAAAACATGCGTGTTATTTCGACCATCGGCGACTCCACTTTCTTCCATACGGGCATCAACAGCATAATGAACATAGCCTATAACCGCAGTAAAACCATTACCGTTATTCTCGATAACCGGATAACCGGCATGACCGGTCACCAAGATCATCCTGGTACAGGTTTTACGCTGCAGGGGACGCCGACGAAGGCGCTGGCCATCGAAGGAGTAGTTAAGGCGTTAGGCATTGACTATGTCCGAACCGTCAATCCCCTAAACCTTCGGCAAGTACGAGATGCTCTTGATTGGGCTCTTGCCTTGGATGAGCCGTCGGTTATTATTACCCGCTGGCCCTGCGTATTGAAAAAGCAGTCGCCCCAAGACAAGGAAGAATTCGGTGCTTATATGGCAACTTGCAAAGTTGACACAGACGAGTGCATCGGCTGCCAAATGTGCGTTAACACAGGCTGCCCGGCTCTTAGATTCGATCAGGAAACGGAAAAAGCAGCCATCGATCCGGTTCAATGCGTCGGCTGTGAAGTATGCGTGCAACTATGTCCGGCTAAAGCCGCAGTAAAGGTGGGTGAATAATATGTCTGAGGTAAAAAACATACTGCTAGTGGGCGTAGGCGGGCAGGGAACCATTTTAGCAAGCAAGATTTTGTCCAATGGCCTGGTGAGCGCCGGTTATGATGTCAAGATGTCCGAAGTACATGGCATGGCCCAGCGCGGCGGCAGCGTCAGCACCCAGGTGCGCTATGGAAAAAAAGTATACTCGCCGATTATCGGCAAGGGGCAGGCGGACATACTTGTTTCCTTTGAAACCATGGAAGCGCTCCGCTGGCTCGAATATTTGGCGCCAACAGGCAAAGTCGTCGTTAATGACTACCAGATTCCCTCCGCGCCGATCCTCATGGGCAAACGAGAGTATCCCGCCGGAGTGCTGGAGCTGCTAAAGGAGAAAGCTGATACAACCGTTATATGTGCCGCCCTAATCGCCGAGCGCTTGGGTAATGCCAAGGCGATGAACGTAGTTTTGTTCGGCGCCCTGGTAAAGGCCATGAAAATTGACTATATCGATTGGGAAGAAGTGATTAAGACCAGTGTTAAAGCAAGCGCGGTTCCAGTCAATCTCCTTGCCTTCCAGGAAGGCTTGAAGGTAAAGTAAGCGAGGATGAAAAGGAGCAAAGAAAATGCCCATAACGGAAATTCTGTCCCGCAACGCCTCCTTATATGGTGACAAGGTCAGTTTAGTTGAAATAAATCCCGAGTTACAGGAAAAACACGAAGTTTCCTGGCAAGAGTATGAGTTGATTGAAACCAATCCTGCTGCGAGCTTTCGCCGCAAAATGACATGGCGTGAATTTGATGCTACAGCAAACCGTTTCGCCAATTTGCTCCTAGGCCGTGGTATAAAAAAAGGCGATAAAGTGGCGATTCTTTTAATGAATTGTCTGGAATGGCTGCCGATTTATTTCGGAATCCTCAAAGCTGGCGCCGTGGCTGTACCTTTAAACTTTCGCTACGATGCCGAGGAAATAAAATATTGTCTGGAACTTGCGGAAGTGGTCGCGCTGGTTTTTGGACCGGAGTTTGTCGATCGTATCGAAGTCATATATGAAAAAGTTCCACAGGTAAAAACACATTTTTATGTAGGCGAAAACGGCCTTGCTTTTGCTGAAAACTACTCGCAGCTTGAACGATCGCACTCAGAGAAAGAACCGGAAATTGAGCTTGCTGCTGACGATGATGCCGCTATCTATTTTTCTTCCGGCACAACGGGCTTTCCCAAAGCCATTCTACATACTCATAACAGCCTGCTTTCTTCCTGCTACACGGAGCAGCAGCATCACCAGCAAACAACACAGGATACTTTTTTATGCATTCCGCCTCTCTATCATACCGGAGCAAAAATGCATTGGTTTGGCAGCTTTTTAGTAGGAGGAAAGGCGGTTTTGCTGCGCGGCGTCAAGCCCTCCTGGATTCTAAAGGCAGTCTCAGAAGAACAAGCTACCATTGTCTGGCTGCTTGTTCCCTGGGCTCTGGATATTCTGAACGCTCTCGAAAGCGGCGAGTTGAGTCTAGATGATTATGCCCTTGAGCAATGGAGACTCATGCATATTGGCGCGCAGCCGGTTCCTCCCAGCTTGATTCGTCGCTGGAAAAATTACTTTCCTACCCATAGCTATGATACAAACTACGGGTTGAGCGAATCCACCGGGCCAGGATGCGTCCATCTTGGCCTTGAAAACATTCATAAGGTGGGAGCTATCGGCAAAGCGGGCTTTAAATGGAAGACGAAAATTGTTGATGAAACAGGCAGCCTGGTTCCGGCAGGCGGCATAGGGGAGCTTGTCGTGAAAGGGCCTGGGGTGATGAAATGTTACTATAACGCCCCTGAAGCTACGGCTGCGGTGTTGAAAGAAGGCTGGCTTTTTACCGGCGATATGGCACGAATGGATGAAGACGGTTTTATTTACTTAGTTGACCGCAAAAAAGATGTGATTATTTCTGGAGGCGAAAATCTCTACCCGGTGCAGATTGAAGATTTTCTGCATCGGAATCATGCTGTCAAAGACGTCGCTGTCATTGGCCTGCCGGACCCGCGCCTTGGGGAAATCGCAGCAGCAATCATAGAAGTTAAGCCCCATTGCCAGTGCACAGAGGAGGAAATAAGAGAGTTTTGTTCTTCCTTGCCGCGCTACAAACGTCCGCGCAAAATTATTTTTGCCGACATTCCGCGTAATCCTACGGGTAAAATTGAAAAGCCAAAGCTACGAGAAAAATATTGTGCAGCAAATTTGATTGCCGACCAAAGCCAAAGTTAAACCAACGCAAAATGAACGGAACGGTTACGGTATTTTGAGACTTAAAAAGGCAGCTCTGTCTAAGAGCTGCCTTTTTTATAATCTGCTGCCTAGTTTCGCGTCTCAATGGAAATCAGTACGTCTCCGTTGAAGGTCAATTTTTTATCGCCATAGATCCAAACAAAGCCGTCCTGTTCCATGTCTGTGGCTTCTCCCCAGCTAAGACGCACTTGTTCTTTCAGCATACCAACGGTTACGCTGGCAGTTTCAATCTGTTTCCACATATCGGAAGACCAGTTGAATGTTTTATGCGGGTCTTCTAAGAAGAGATCATCTTGCCAAGCAGGGCGGTCATTCCAAAACACCTGCGGCATATTAGTCCAGCTGTAGTTCATTGGCAGAATGGCTTTTTGTCCGTTTGCCGTTACCACCAACCATATTGGATCCTGTATTTGAATGCCCGGGTATACATCTGCCACCACAACAGGAGCGCCAATACCGACCTTAACCGCTTGAGGCATTGGATTTTCAGAGGTTGCTAACCCAGGCAGTTCTCTCAGTTTGGAATACACTGTTTTCCCTAGAAAGTGTTTACGAGCGTTTTTCAAATCGGCTGTTAAAACAAGTCCATTCACTTGCGAACGCATACTGCGCGCCACTAATTTTTCACCGGAATCTATTACGTTCATATAAACCATATACTCTTTTAAACCATAACCGGCATCAAACGCCACTACTTCAGTAATGACAACTTGCTTGCCTACATGGGTATTGTAGGGGATACGTACGGAAACATCCCCTTGGAAGCCACGGCTAGCATTTTCCACTTTGAAAATACTGTAACCAGCAGCTTGTTTGTCATCCGGCAAGGACATGAAAGTAAAAGACTGTCCTTTCCATTGCTGGATTTTCAAATTTTGTGAGGCTCCATCTGCTGACGCCCCTGCCTTTGCCGCGTCGCTCCCTAGGCCTAGTAACATACACATAACCAACACCATACAACAAAAAAACCTTTTCATACATACACCTCCCATTGAATTTTCCGGATCGCGTTTCTGCGCCCCGGTATAAAAGCAAAGGAACCACTGAAGCAGCAGTTCCTAAACGCTTCAAAATGTAGTTTGTGCAAAAGTAAGATGTAAGCGGCATATACTAGCAGGATTAAGAAGCAACATGCGCAATTAACGACGGCGCGCTTCCCGTTCTAACGAAGTAAGGCGGGCATTCAAGCGATCAACTTTACCTTCTAACCGTTGTAACATTTCTTGGATTTGCAAAAACTCATCGTTTTTGTCATTTTCACCGTCTTTTTTCATTTTTTTCCATTCCGCTTGCAGCAAGGCTACGAATTCTTCTTTCCAGTCAGACTGCATAAAGCACCTCTTTTCAAAAGTAACACCTAATTCGTCCCGAAAAATCTCTGCTTTTATAGTATCATATTTCCTACAAAGAGTGACAATTTATTACAGAATACAAGCTATTTTATTTCTGCTTTTTCTAACCGAAGACTATCTTTAACTCCACTTCGCCAATTAAGCCAGGGAATTTGCGCTACTACTATACCGGTCATCATCAGTAAACAGCCTAGCAGTTCCCAAAAACTAAGAAACTCTTGCAGCAAAAAATATCCCCCTAAAGCGGCAAAAACCGTCTCCAAACTCAAAATCAGCGAGGCCTGCGTAGGCTCTGCTCGTTTTTGGCCGACAATCTGCAGCGTATAAGCAATGCCTACAGAGCCGATACCGCCATACAAGATAGGGGAGAGAGCCCCTTTGATTCCAGCCAAGGTTATTGTTTCGGTAAAAGCAGCAACAACCAAAGAAAGAAGGGCGCAGGTTATAAACTGCCACACGGCCAAAGAAAGCACCTGCACTTGGGATGCAAAACGATCAATCCACAAAATGTGCATCGTCCAAAAAACAGCACCAATCAAAACCAATAAGTCGCCAAAGGCCAAGGTGAAATCCTCTCGAATGCAAAGAAAGTACAACCCTAAAAGCGATAGCAAACATCCCAGCCACAAAGAAAATTCCACACGCCGCCCTAAAAGCACGCCGCTCAAAGGCACCAAGACAATATACATGCTAGTTACAAAAGCAGCCTTGCCGGCTGTTGTATCGACAATGCCAATTTGCTGCAGCGACGCCGCCAAAAACAAAATCAAGCCAGCCACTACGCCAATTCCAACGACGCGAAAACGAGGTAACGATTCTTTAGCTACAGGCTTGCGATACTGTTGCCACCATAAAAGAGGCAGCAACGACAGGGCTCCTAGCAAAAACCGAATGCCATTAAATGTAAATGGTTCCAGATATTCCATGCCTACTCTCTGCGCCACAAAAGCCAAACCCCAAATACCGGCTGTTACAAGCAGAGCTACATTGGCTTGCCATCGCATCGTCATTCACCGAAAAAAGAGTGGTAGTGAACCCAATTTTCCTTGCGTTTGGGGCCGCGTACCTCTTTATTTTGCAGCTGCTTATGTCCTAGAACAACGGCGTATAAGGGACGAAAGCCTTCGGGAACAGCTAATTTATCACACAAGTCTTGTCCTTGACCGTTGATAAAAGGAAAACCAGCAAAACCAACCCAGCAGCTTCCTAAGCCCAAGCTTTCCGCAACTAAAAGCATATTTTGCGTAGCGGCGGCACAGTTAGCTTCCGTCAAGATAGCGTCTTCCCGAGCGGAAACTAAAACAGCAACAGGCGCATGATAGAAAATATCAAAATCCTGCTTAGCCAATATTTTATGAACAAAAGCTTCCGAAGAGTGTTGAGCAGCCTCGCGAAAACGTTGGTTCAATTCGGCAAACATCGCCTTATCACTAATGACGGTAAAAAACCAGGACTGCTGGTTATGACCACTAGGAGCCCAACGCCCCGCCTCCAAGATCACTTCCAAATCAGCGCGGCTTATCGGCTCTTCCGTGAATTTACGCGTACTGCGGCGTTTTTTTATTAAATCCAATAGTTCATTCATAATCATCGCTCCCTTTTACAGTTCCATCCGCTTTTTCCATTAAGGCCATATTATCAAAAGAAAATATTTCACTTTCTTCAATATAGCGGCGGACCATTTTATCACTATGATGGCCGGTTTGCTTCATAATATGCCGTTCTCTAGCGCCAGCTAAAGCCGCCGAGGTGGCAAATCCTCGTCGCAGGCTATGCCCTGCGTAACGTTGCGGATCAGCACCGGTGCGCTCCGCAAATTCTTTGACCGTTCTGGCAACCGCCTTATCCGAAAGACGCTGTTGGCGAATGCCGCCGTTTTTGGTCAAAGAACGAAAAAGAGGACCGCTGGTAAGCCCCGAAATATCCAACCAGGCTTTGATGGCGCGCACAGGGCAAATTTCCGGGCGCTGACGGCGATACGAAATTCCTTTATATTGGCCTTTGCCATCTGGATCATTTTTCGCCTTGCCCAAAAATACTTTGACGCCTTCTTGGAAAAAGGTTAAATCTTCTACGTCCAAGGCAACTAATTCAGAACGCCTAAAAGCGCCGGCAAAGCCAAATAAAATCAAAGCGCGATTGCGAATCCCCAACGGCGTAGGGTCAAACACATCGGGGACTTGCGTTAAATCCGACCACATCACAGGCAGCTTCCCTTGTTGAAAGGTGCCTTTGGCTTTACGAATGCCTTGCAGCGTCATCCGTACATCAGCAGAAAGAGTTGGGGACGAGCAGCCGGCCGCTTTATGGGCTTCAGAAATGGCGGTTGCCTTACGGGAAATAGTATTTGCTTTGATAAAATCAGCCAAGTAACTGAAATACTCTACAAGCGTTTCTGGCGTAGCCGGAAGCTCTGCATATCCGTGGTGACGGCACCAATAGGAAAAATCATCCCAGTCGCTTTGATACGCTCGGATCGTATTGACCGCCTTAGAAGAGGTCATATAACGAATAGCCTGTTCAGAGTACTTGCCGCGCCGCCAGGGACGCAGTATGACAGACGAAGATAAGGAAGAAGCCATTCGAACACACCTCCCAAAATCGAGCAATATCACTAAAACTCTCTTGATTATACCATAAAACAACACCTTGAAATGTGACCATCTTGTTACAAACGTCCGCAACAAGCTTTGTAACACATACCATAGGAGTTGACAAAAAGATCAGTAAGAATTACTATACATATGAACGCATATTCATATGTGCAATGATTATTACGATGAGGTGATAGTTATGACCGAAACGACATGCGACATATGTGAAGAGCATTGTGAGCATCCCGAGCGAATTGGCTGCGCCAAGGCAGGCATGCTGCCGGACACAACGATATTACAGCTAGTAGAAACCTTTAAAATTCTAGGTGACGCCACTCGGATCAAAATTTTGTGCGTATTAGCGCAACAAGAGATGTGCGTCTGCGATATAGCTGAAACTCTCGCCATGGGACAGTCCGCTATTTCACATCAATTACGCGTATTACGCAGCGCCAGACTGGTAAAATATCGACGCGAAGGCAAGGCGGCTTGGTACTCCTTGGACGACGACCATGTAGTCGACCTCATGAAACGAGGTCTAGAACATGTCAGCCATACGTAAGGAGAAACCGGAGGTGAGTACATTGGACATGAAAAATAAAGAATGCAGCTGCTCTTGTTGTCACGAAGTAAATCATGAAGTTGCTGAGTTACTAAGTAAGGAGCCTACGGAGAATACAAATACAACGGATGCATTTCGCATTGAAGGCATGGATTGCGCAGACTGTGCTGCAAAACTGGAAAAAAAGATCAAAGCTTTAGACGGCGTACAGGCTGCTACAGTAAACTTTGGCGCTGGAAAATTGACCGTGGAACACTCTTTAACCGCTGCCGCTATTATTAAAGCCATAGAGCAAGCAGGCTACCAAGCTTTTAAAGACGGGCTGAACCGCAGGGCTGAGGTTTCAACTCCCCCTTGGTGGCGCAAACCCAAAACGCTGGCAACCATTCTTTCCGGCGCTTTCCTCCTGCCTGCCATTATATTGGAGTGGGGCGGAGCTGGCGAAGAGATTCTTATACCGCTCTATATGGCGGCAATGCTTCTTGGGGGCTACCATGTGGCCAAAAGCGGCCTATACGGACTAAAAAGCTTTACTATGGACACTAACTTTCTTATGACCATTGCCGCTGTCGGAGCCGTGGCAATCCGAGAATGGGGAGAAGGCGCCATGGTCGTATTCTTGTTTTCCCTGGGTAATGCATTACAGGCGTATACGCTGGATAAAACAAGACATTCCATTCGCGCCCTTATGGACTTGGCTCCGCGTGAAGCATGGGTTCGCAGGAACGGCCAAGAAATCCAGTTAGCGGTAGAAGAAATTGCCATAAACGATGTAGTTCTTGTAAAACCAGGCGAACGCATTGCCATGGATGGCACGGTAACAAACGGAATTTCTTCAGTAAACCAGGCTTCCATTACCGGGGAATCCATTCCCGTTGAAAAACAGCAAGGAGATCTTGTCTATGCCGGTACAGTTAACGAAAACGGAGCCTTAGAAGTGACCGTGACGAAACTGGCGGCAGATTCCACACTGGCAAAAATCATGCATATGGTAGAGGAAGCACAAGCGCAAAAAGCGCCTATGCAGCAATTTGTTGATGTCTTTGCCAAATACTATACGCCGGCAGTCATTTTAGCGGCCTTGAGCTTCATAGCCATTCCCACAGTGTTCTTTGGTCAATCTTTTGACGTTTGGTTTTACAAAGCTTTGGTGTTGCTGGTTATTTCCTGCCCCTGCGCTTTGGTTATCTCTACTCCTGTATCGATTGTATCGGCTATTGGCAATGCCTCCCGACACGGCGTATTGATTAAAGGCGGCGCTCATTTAGAACAGATGGGCCGCATCGAGGCGATCGCCTTTGATAAAACTGGAACACTTACTTCAGGGAAGCCGGTAGTAACAGATATTGTTCCTTTGAACGGCATCGCCCGAGAAGAACTGCTCTCCCTGGCGGCGGCGGTAGAAAAATGGTCGGAGCATCCCTTGGCTAAGGCAATTGTCGCCCATGCAGGAGATATGCCCATGCAAAGCATAAGTAATTTCCAAGCGCTGCCTGGCCGTGGAGCGCAAGCCGACGTGGCCGGACAAACAATTTATGTAGGCAACCGACGTTTGTTTGAAGAAATAGGCTGTGTCATTGCCGCAGATGAATCCCGCTTAACTAGGCTGGAGGAACAAGGAAAGACTGCCATGCTGGTAGGAACCAGCCAAAAAGTGCTGGGGGTTGTGGCTGTAGCCGATACCCTGCGTGAAGAAAGCGTCGCTTCCTTAAGCGCGCTCCGAAAAAGCGGCGTGCGTACTATAGCCATGCTTACCGGCGACAACGAGCGCGTGGCTAGGGCTATTGCGGCAGAAATCAATATCGACGCAGTTTACAGCGAATTGCTGCCGGAAGATAAAGCGACAGCGATAAAGCAGATTTCCCGCAAATACGGTCGCATAGCCATGGTAGGAGACGGTGTAAATGACGCCCCAGCTTTAGCCACAGCAGACATAGGAATCGCTATGGGGGTAGCTGGTTCGGACAGCGCTCTAGAAACGGCTGATATCGCTCTTATGTCCGACGACTTAAGCAAGCTGCCTTATATCATGAAGCTTAGCCGCAAAACCGTGGCCATCATCAAACAAAACGTTACTTTCTCCATAGCTATAAAACTGCTGTTTGTCGCAGGGACCTTTTTAGGTTTCGTGAATCTTTGGCTGGCTATTTTAGCTGATACAGGAGCTTCCTTACTAGTTACGCTGAACGGTATGCGTTTAGCTAAGAAAATAGGTTAAGAGCTGGAAGAAAGTTTTTGAAAGCTAATAGATTCTCAATTAATTCTCATTTAAATTGTAAGCCGGGAAAAGCGGTGTTATATGCTTAGGCTATCGCTGCAAATCAGAACATTCTCATGCTGGTTCTTGCAAAAAAACCGTTTACGACGCCTTGGTGGCCGTAAACGGTTTTTTTATAGTCCAACACTAAAACGCAGATGGTATGAACGTAGCAGCAGTAGAAATAAAATCACGCTTAATTGTGATGTAAAAGGCAAGAACATAAACCCCTATTTTACATACAATATTCCGTCCGATAATTTATACTTATCGGACGGAATTGAAATTTACACAAATACAATACCCTATTATAGCTTTTCAAACGGCGCAAAACCAAGCTCTTCCCACAGTAAATTATGCTGCTGCTGTGCTAAGGCACTCAAACGACGATGCAGCAGCCATTGGCCATGAGCCAAGTTCTTGAAAAAAATTTGTTCCAACGGGAAAATGGTATGGGCTGCCATTTGCTTATACAAACTTTCCAGTCGTTCCAGCCAAGCTAAATATTGCCATAAACGCCCTAGCCAAAAATAGTCTGTTCCCGTTTTCTCTTGATTCTGTTCCTGCGACAGCTTCGCCCAAATTTGCTGCCGCTCAATAAGAGCTTCTGCATCGACTTCTGGAAGAATCGAACGCTCTGCGCTTGTCAGCCATTGCACGTATTGCTCTTGAATCGCTTGACAATGCCTCCAAATTTCCAGTTCCTGCGCGGAGGCGCCAGGAGCCAGCATTTCTTCCAGGGCGGCAATGCATGTTTTTTCCATTTTTTTAGCTACTTGCCAACGTGTATTTGCACTCATTACCCATGTTCTCCTTGCATATATATAAGTATAAAGGAAAGGCCCTTTCTTTTAGAAAAGGCCTTTCCTTTCGCTCGCAGCGTTTTTATTGATCGGCCCGCAATTTGCCGCCTTGCCCCAAGTTTTCTTTCGGCATATCCCGCATAATGATGGTTACTGCCGAAGTAGGACAAGCCGCGGTTTCGGAAATGGCTTCCGTTACCCGCTTAACCAGTTCCCGCTTCTGTTCGACTGTACGCCCTTCAATCAAATCAATCTGTACGATAGGCATTATAAAACCCTCCTCTGCTAATTTTGCCGAATAATTTCAGCAAATATAAACTATTCTATTCGCCGTGGAACAGTAATATCCTTTTCCTGTTCCGATTTTCTTTGGCGGCGTTTGCGCCACCATAAAGCTCCATATACTGCTACAACAAGTAAAATTACTGCAATAAGGCGCCCCATGTTTTCGCCGGCAAAAGCTAAGTCATGACCTAATAAAACCTTAATGACTACCGGTGGCAGCTTGCCGATAACCGTGGCTAAGAAAAAGTCTCTTACCGACATGGCGCTAATGGCGGCTACAGCCGTAATGATGCCGGAAGGCGCCAACGGCAAAAGTCTAGCCGCAAGCAACGCTTTAAAGCCGTTCTTGGCGCTATATGCATCCACCTGTTTTAAATAAGGGCTTTTCGATATCCAGCCCGCCACTATATCTCGAAAAAAGTAACGAGCAAAGACGAACATAACCACAGCGCCTAAGACTTCACCGAGCCAGGAAAGAAGTATACCCCAGTAGAGACCAAAAACAATACCTGCCGCACCTGATAAAATCATGAAGGGAAATACAATTGTAAAGGTCATCACCACAAACAGAGCCAGCGTCACCAACACTGCCGTAGCCGTGCCGAAAGAGCGCAAGTACTCCGCCAGCGCCGCAATATCGCCTGTTTCAATAATTCCATAGGCATGCTGAAAAAATTCAGGCTGCCATAAATAAACGCCTGCCGCCATGGCTGCGACTACAAACCATCCTATAATTTTCCCCATTTTTACCCTTCTCTTTCAATATCGTTTTACTTCTCTTATCTTATCATATTTCCACCAGGCGCGACGAGGATTTTTATCACCCGCACATCTTGCAATGATCCTTCCACTGTGCTACAATATCTTTGTTATAGATAGCTACAGAAATTTTGTCTCTTGACATAAAGGAGGTGGAAACGATGGCCAATGTTTGCGAAATTTGCTCCAAGGGTGAAGTTAGCGGCTTTAACGTCAGCCACTCCCACTTGAAAACCAAGCGCACCTGGAAACCCAACATTCAACGTGTGCGAGCTGTAGTAAACGGAGACATTAAACGGGTCAACGTTTGTACTCGTTGCTTACGTTCCGGAAAGGTGCAACGCGCCATCTAAGGTGTTGTTGCCTTAAATAAAAGCGGAGCTGGATTATCCAGCTCCGCTTTTATTTTTTAGTTAAAGGGAACGTGACACAGAGTAACTGAGTAACAGAGAAAAGCCAGAGGGTTACGATATAGCTTATAAAATCCATTAGCCGTTCTTCTCTTGCGCACCCTCACTCTACTCCCTATACTCCTGTTTATAATCCGTTACCTGGTTCTTCTCATGCATACCCTCACGTGACTCCCGCGACTCTTGTTCAATCTTCTCCGCGATCTTCTCCGTGGCCTTCCCCTGCAGCCTCAAGGCGCAGCTCTGCTAAAGCCTTGCTGTCAAAACTATATTTTTCCGTACAAAAATGGCAGACAATCTCGGTTTTCCCTTCTTGCTCCATAGACGCCAATTCTTCAGGTCCCAAGCTGATCAGCATGGCTTCCACTTTCTCGCGAGAACAAGGGCAGGAAAACTGCAGTTCCTGGCGGTCATGAATTTTTAAAGGCAGTCCTTCCGTCAAGGCTTGCAACAACTTTTCCGCTCCTTCTTCTTGGAGCAGCACGGTCGAAACCGGCGGCAGCTTGCGCAGGTTTTCTTCTAGTTTGGAAATTTCCTCGTCCGTCGCTTCCGGCATCGGCTCTACGAAAAAGCCGCCTGCTGCTTCCACCTGCAAGTCTGTCTGGATACGCACGCCCAAAGCTACGCTGGAAGGCGTCTGTTCCGAAAGATACAAATACTCGGTAATATCTTCGGCGATTTCACCGCTCACCAAAGGACTTGTACCGGTAAAAGGCTGTTTCAAATTGGTAAACCGCGTCACAAACAACTGTCCCTGGCCTACGCCAGCCCCTACCGGCAGCTTGCCTTGCTCGTTTAAAGGAAGATCCGCCAAGGGATGCGTCACATAGCCGCGGACCATGCCATTACCATAGGCATCGGCCACCAACTCGCCCAAAGGGCCGTCGCCTTGCACCCGTACGGTGATGGCTTCATTGGTTTTGAGTTTGGCCGCCAAAAGCAAGCCTCCTGTCATCAACCGCCCCAAGGCGGCAGTAGCCAAAGGAGACAGCTGGTGGCGACGTCTAGCCTCTTCGGTCAATCCAGTAGTTACTGCCGCAAAAAGACGAATACCTCCGGCAGTAGCGCGCAATAAATAATCTGTCATAACTTTATCTGATTCCTTTCCGGCTTACAGCGCCATGGTCTGATAAATTTCTCCCGTATCTACATAGCGAATCGAAAGACTGTCATTTTCCAGCACTCCGAAAGTACCGCGTTTTTCTAGCGTTTTCGGCATGCATGGCGATCCTGGATTTAAGAAAATGCAAGCGTCTTTTTTCTCCAGCACCGGCAAGTGAGTATGTCCTTCAATAAAAAGATGAACTTTATATTTCTTTGCCAGCGCTTCTTTTTCCGCAACAGATTGCCGATGTCCGTGAGAGAGTAAAATCCGCAGCCCTTCCCACTGGACAAACGCAAAGGGGTTTTGAATTGGCGCTTCCAATACCATGCCGTCTACTTCCGCATCACAATTGCCAGCGGCAAACACCAGCGGTACAGGGCAGGAATTTAGTTCTTTGACCAATTCCGCCGGCTGATACTCAGCGGGAATCGTATTACGCGGACCATGGTACAGTACATCGCCAGCATGAAGAATCAAGTCGGCATCCTGCAAAAATGAAAAAACTCTGCGCCATGTATGCACACAACCATGAGTATCACTAACTATGCCAATTTTCATATGCGTTCCTCCCCTCTTTTTAGGGGCACGGAAGGGAAGGCAAGGGATTCACTCCCTTCCTTCCCTTCCTTTGCCATATACAGAACCTTACTTAGATCGCTTTAATCAGATTAGCCATTTCCATAGCGGCCATAGCGGCATCAAAACCTTTATTGCCGGCTTTGGTTCCGGACCGCTCAATAGCCTGTTCAATAGTATCGGTCGTCAGTACGCCGAACATGGTCGGCACGCCGCTGGCAAGGCCTACATGAGCCACGCCTTTGGAAACCTCGGCGCAAACATAATCATAATGGCTGGTGCTGCCGCGAATAACCGTTCCCAGGCAAATAATAGCGTCGTATTTTTTGCTTTCCGCCATTTTTTGCGCAATCATCGGAATTTCAAAGGCCCCTGGAACCCAAGCTACGTCAACAGCGTCTTCATCAGCGCCATGGCGTTTTAAAGCGTCTAACGCGCCTGCAAGGAGCTTCGAATTAATAAATTCATTAAACCGGGCTACTACAATGCCTACCCGCAGTCCTTGTGCTGAAAGCTGTCCTTCTATTGTCTTCATGATTGTGCCTCCTCTTTCGTTTGAAATTGTTTGAGCATATGCCCTAATTTTGCTTTTTTCACAGACAAATAGCGTTTATTAAAAGGATTGGAGTGAATCTCCAAAGGAACCCGTTCGGTGATGGTTAGACCGTAGCCTTCAAGACCAACGCGTTTGCGGGGATTGTTGGTCAATAGGCGCATGCTGCTAAGTCCCAAATCGGACAAAATCTGCGCTCCTACGCCGTAGTCTCGTTCGTCGGCTTTAAAGCCTAAAAGCAGATTGGCTTCCACCGTATCTTTTCCTTGATCCTGCAAGGCATAGGCTCTCATTTTGTTAGCTAAGCCAATGCCGCGCCCTTCTTGGCGCATATAAAGCAGCACGCCTTCGCCAGCGGCTTCAATGGCTTTCATAGCGGCTCCCAGTTGGTCGCCGCAATCGCAGCGCAGCGAACCCAGCACATCTCCTGTAAGACATTCGGAATGCACCCTTACAAGCACATTTTCTTTGCCTTTAATGTCTCCCTTGACCAGAGCCAAGTGGCACTGCTGATCCAGTGAGCTTTCGTAAGCAATCAATTGAAACTCGCCATACTTAGTAGGCATGTTCACTTCCGCTACGCGCTCCACAAAAACTTCGTTCTTTTTACGATACCGGATCATGTCTGCAATGGTGACAATTTTCAAGCCGTGCTTTTGTACAAATTCCATGAGCTGAGGCGTTCTGGCCATAGTACCGTCTTCATTCATGATTTCACAAATTACGCCTGCAGGATATAAGCCTGCCATTTGCGCGAAATCAACGGCGGCTTCCGTATGGCCGGCACGGCGCAGTACGCCGCCGGAAACAGCCCGCAACGGGAAAATATGACCTGGACGACGCAAATCTTCCGGTTTGGTAGCCGGGTCCAGAACCTTCAAAACGGTTTGCGCCCGTTCCGGAGCAGATATGCCTGTTGTTGTCTCCACGGCGTCAATGGACACCGTAAAGGCAGTACAATGATTATCCGTGTTTTCGGAAACCATGGCGCAAATTCCCAATTCATCCAAACGCGCACCGTGTACAGGCATGCAGATGAGTCCGCGTCCAAAGGTCGCCATAAAGTTAATGGCCTCAGGCGTGACCTTCTCGGCCGCCATCAACAGGTCGCCTTCGTTTTCTCTATCTTCGTCGTCAACAACCACCACAATTTTTCCTGCCCGGATGTCTTCAATGGCTTCTTCTACTGTATTGAAATGAATATCCATGTTTTTTCCTCCTCCGCTTATCCGCCAAAACCATGCTGCTGTAAAAATTCCATCGTTAACCCGGATGACGCTTGCTTTTTTTCATCACCATTTTGCAAACCCAATAGCTTTGCCACATACTTGCCAAGCACATCGGCCTCAAGATTGACTTTGCTGCCGCTTTCTTTTAGCCCTACGGTTGTTAACGATGCTGTATGAGGAATTAAGGAAACGCTAAACCAGTCAGTTCCATAGTCAACAATTGTCAAACTGGTACCATCAATAGCAATAGATCCTTTGGCAATGATATAGCGCATTACCTGCGGCGGCGCTTCAATGGTAACCACAATCGCATTATCGCTGCGCTCCTTGCTGCGGATCACGCCGACGCCATCGACATGGCCGCTCACAATATGACCGCCCAAACGATCCCCAAGACGCAACGTACGCTCCAGATTTACCACATCTCCAGGCTTAAGCTCCGCCAAAACGGTGCTGCGCACCGTCTCTGGCATGACATCCGCCGTAAAAGACCGCTGCGTATATTCCACAACCGTCAGGCAAGTGCCGTTAACGGCGATACTATCGCCCAGCTTTACATCCTGCAATACAACTTGTCCTTCAATCGTCAGACGCGCTGACTTGGTTCCCTTGGCAATAGATTTGATTTTACCCAATTCTTCCACAAGTCCGGTAAACATCGCGGCCCTCCCTCGTGGCGACATACGCGCTAATCCATAAGTCGTTGCCTATATTTTTTACAGTTAACTCTTCCAACGGCACCGCCTGATCCATTAAGGAACAGCCCAGACCGCCGATAGGTCCAGGTGCTTCACAGCCGCCAATCAACTTGGGCGCCATGAAGAAGTGCACCTTGTCCACGACGCCGGCGCTCAGAAAAGAACCATGCACCGCAGAACCGCCTTCTACAAAAATGCTTGTCAACTGGCGCTCCTGCCGCAAGTGAAGGCATAACGCTCGGATATCAACACCGCCTCGTTCGTCTGCAGGCAGCACGATGACCTCTGCTCGCTCCTGCAGAGCGACTACACGCTCTTGCGGCGCCGCCTGGGTCACCGCGATCCAAGTAGGAGCTTCGCCGTCGCAAAGCAGCTTGGAATTCAGCGGTAACCGCCCCTTGGAATCAAGAACAATGCGGATCGGATTGCGTCCTCCCTCAGGCAGACGCGTCGTTAACTGCGGGTCGTCGGCAATGGCCGTACCGACGCCTACTAAAATGGCGTCGTACTCGTTACGCAGGCGATGCACCTCCAGTCGGGCCGCCTCGCCGGTAATCCATTGAGAATGACCGGTATGGCTGGCAATTTTACCGTCCAAAGTCATCGCCGCCTTCATAACCACAAAGGGCATACCTGTAGAAATCCCTTTAATGAACACTTCATTTAAAAGCGCCGCTTCACACGAAAGCAGTCCTTCTTCCACTTCCACGCCCGCCTCACGCAGACGTTGACTGCCACAGCCTGCCACAAGAGGGTTGGGGTCGGTCATGGCCATAACCACTCTACGCACACCGGCTTGAATAATCGCTTCTGTACAAGGTCCTGTGCGGCCTTGATGGCAGCAGGGTTCCAGCGTCACGTACAAAGTGGCGCCCTTCGCTAATTCACCGGCTTGCCGCAAAGCATGAATTTCCGCATGGGGCGTGCCAGCCTGGCGGTGCCAGCCTTGGCCCACAATCTCACCGTCACGCACAAGCACCGCCCCGACCATCGGGTTGGGACTTGTCCTCCCCCTGGCGTACGATGCCAGAGTCAGAGCGTGACGCATGTATTCTTCCTCTCGCAAATAAATCCCTCCTCCGGCGCTTCTGCACAGAAAAAGGCCGCAAACCGGAAAACCGGCTACGACCTTTGAGCGCAGAGAACAATCCGGGAAAGAAATCACATCTTCTTTCCTGGAAATTATCGCCTTTTCTCATCCAGACTATACTGTCGGCTCCGGAATGCAACCGGATCTGCCAAAATGGCTCGCGGGCTCAACCGCCGGTCAGGAATTGAAGGAATCTTCCTTCTCACCTTGCCCCAAAGGCCTGTATGAACTTTTCTTGTCTTATGGTACCACCAAATGAGTTAAGAATCAAGCCCCTCGCAGAGAATGAATCGCATTTGCCATGTCCGGCGCCTTATATACAGCCGAACCGGCTACCAAGACGGTAGCGCCAGCCGCAATTAACTGCGCCGCATTGTCCGGCGTTACACCGCCGTCTACTTGAATGTCGGTCTTGAGCCCTTTTGCATCCAGCATTTGCCTCAATTTGCGCACCTTCTCCAGACTGGACGGAATAAACGCTTGACCGCCAAAGCCCGGGTTGACGCTCATGAGGAGCACCATGTCTAGATCAGGCAGGATTTCCTCCAGCAGGTACAAAGGCGTGCTGGGATTGAGGGAAACCGCCGCTTTCAGGCCTGCTTCCTTAATTGCTTGAATAACGCGATGCAGATGCGGCGCCGTCTCGAGATGCACCGTCAAAATATCAGCCCCAGCCTTAGCAAAGTCGGCTATATAATTCTGCGGCGCTTCCACCATGAGATGTACGTCAAAAGGCATTTTCGTCACTTTGCGCAGGCAAGATATAACAGGCGCGCCAAAGGTCAAATTCGGCACAAAATGTCCGTCCATCACATCAATATGAACCCAGTCCGCTCCGGCCGCTTCAATGGCCGCCACTTCCTCCCCCAGTTTGGAAAAATCGGCGGATAAAATCGAAGGAGCTATACGCACTGTTTGCTTCATAATTATCAATATCCCTTCTTGGCCTCGCGAATTTGGCCGAAAATTTGCTGATACGATTCATAACGGCAGGCGGCAATAGCGCCGTCCGCCACAGCCTGCTTCACTGCGCAATCCGGTTCTGCCATATGCAGACAGCCGTTAAAGCGGCACTGTCCCAAATACGGCTGCAGCTCAGGAAAGCAAGCCTCCAATTCCCGCTCGCCAATTTGCGCAAATTCGGTTTGACTGAAACCCGGCGTATCCACTACATAGCCGCTCCGGTCCTCAAGGGGAAGCAGCATCGCAAAGCGGGTAGTATGACGCCCCCGGGAAATTTTGCGGCTCAGTCCGCCTGTTTCCAGCGAGAAGCCCGGATAAAGGCGGTTAAGCAGTGTAGATTTGCCAACGCCGGAAGGACCGGCAAAAGCGGTAATGCGTCCCTGCAGGCATGCCATCAGCGCCTCCAGACCATAACCGCTTTGCGCCGAAAGGGCAAACACCCGGTAGCCCACCTGTCTGGCGTATAAATCATATAGGGGCTGCAGATCCTGTTCAATATCCGAGTCATCCACCTTGTTAAAGCATAAAAGCGGTGAAAATCCCGCATGCTCGCATAACACAAGGAAACGGTCAATCAAAACCGGGCTTGGCGCAGGATTGGTGGCTGCAAAAACAAGTACCACCTGATCTACATTGGCTATAGGCGGACGAATTAGGCAGTTGCGGCGCGGAAGAATTTCTTCGATGACGCCGCTGCCGTCTTCTGGCACATCCTTAAATACAACATGATCGCCCACCAAGAGAGAAAAACGTCCTTTTTTAAATTTCCCCCGCAAGCGGCAAGGAACTTCCCTGCCGTCTTCCGCCTGCACGTAATAATAACTATTGTAGGCTTTAACCACTATGCCCTTCATCAAGCCCTCCTCATTCTGTACACCCTATGGAGTCTGTTCCTGCAGCAAATTACCATTTACATAAATTTGAACCTTCATTGAACCGCTGCCCTCTACGGTTTTCTCAATTCGGTCACCCGGTTTATGCACGCTTTCATAAACAATGCGCCGGCCGCTACTGTCGGTCACTGCAATCTGCACGGCTTGACGCTGCGGCCCGCTGGGCACAGTAAACTGTACGGCGCTGCGATGGCTGCCGCCTCCGCTTCGTCCTAACGTCACGTCAATATAGCTTCCTTCCGCAGCTTCGCTTCCAGGAGCCGGATTTTGCAACGTAATAACGCCGGAAGAGCCGCTTTCTTCAGCCACCTTGCCCAAGGATAATTTAACAGCACTCAGCTTCGCCGTGGCATCGGGAACCGAAAGCCCTCGAATATCCGGCACGCTGACTTTCTTTTTATCATCCCCTTTGCTAACAACGATGTCCACAGGTGTATTTTTAGCCACCTGCGCCGGCGGGCGCGGATTTTGCGAAACAACCGAGCCGGCAGGCACGTCAGTACTGGCTTGTTCGGTAATACGCCCCACTACAAGGCCGGCGTTGCGAAGCTGCAGCTCCGCGTCGCTGCGGGATAAGCCTCGCAAATCAGGTACAATGGCCATATCGCCGCCCTTGCTGACAAGAAGCGTAACCATGCGCTGTTCCTTGACAACCGCCCCGGCTTCCGGATACTGTGAAATGACCTGCCCCGGCGGTACCTTGGGATCGTACGATTCGGAAATACTGACGCGGAGATTCAAATTCATAAGAGCGTTCTTAGCTACATCTGCCTGTTGTCCTACTACACTAGGCACGGTAACTTCGCTGCTGCTCCAAAATTTCCCGTAAGCCATGAATGCCCCGGTGCCAAAGCCAATCAACAGCAGCATAACCAGCGCAAAGATTAGATACGGCGTCCGCTTCTTGGCCGGAGGCTTGCCGGAAGGTTCCGCAAAACCTCGTTTGAGACGCATCGTCTCATTCCGATGCAAGGCGCCCAAATCTTGTTTGACTGTGGCAGAGCGATCCTGCGGTCCCTGCCAGTCCATCGGCGTTAACAGCTGGGTAGCAAATTCATCGGCAGGACGATCTCCATCCCGCTCCAAAAGGCCCAGGGCCAGCCGTAAGTCTGCCAGCATATGCCCGGCGCTTTGGTAGCGTTCCGACGGCACTTTGCGCAAGGCTTTTAGGACGATGGCTTCTATCATGGGAGGCAGATCCTCGCGGCGCAAACCGGGAGAGTCCGGTTCCTGCTGTAAATGCTGCAAAGCGATGGCTACCGGCGATTCTCCTTGGAAAGGCAAGGTTCCTGTGAGCATTTCATACAAGACAACGCCCAAAGAATAAATATCCGACTGCGCGCTAACCGGCAGTCCTTTGGCCTGCTCCGGCGAGAAATAATGTACCGAACCGAATACCGTCCCAGTATGGCTCATCGTCGTCGAAGTAACCGCGCGGGCAATGCCAAAATCCGTTACCTTCACCCGGCCCCCAGGCTGAATTAGAATGTTGTGCGGCTTAATGTCGCAGTGTACTAATTGGTGTTGATGGGCGTGATCAAGAGCTTCGGCGATATTGGACGCCACCTGCAGCGCCTGCGCCAAAGGCAGCGGCGCATGCTGCTGAATTTCTTCTTTCAGCGTCCCGCCGGAAACGTATTCCATAACAATATAGTGAGTATCTTGGTCACATCCCACATCATACATGTTGACAATATTCGGATGGGACAGTTTAGCCGCCGCCTGCGCTTCCCTGCGAAAACGGCTGATGAATTCCTGATCGTGAGTAAATTGCTGGTGCAGCACCTTGACGGCAACAGGACGTTCCAAAAGATTGTCCTGAGCGCGATATACCGTAGCCATGCCGCCGCCGCCAATTTTCTCCAACAGTTTATAACGATGAGCCAATATGCGGTTCACCATTGAAGCTCCACCTCCTTAGCGAAATGCAGCGCGAAATACCTGTCGCGCAATCGGTGCAGCAACAGCGCCGCCGCTGCCGCCGTTCTCTACAATTACAGCAATGGCTACGGTTCTTTTGCCTTCTTGGGCAAAACCCATAAACCATGCATGCGGTTTTCCATGAGGGTTTTCAGCCGTACCGGTCTTGCCGCCTACAACCAAGCCGCTAACAGCCGCTGCGCCGCCGGTTCCGTCTTGAACCGTCAGCAGCATCATCCGCCGCACTTCCTCGGCGGCAGCGCGCTGCTCCAGCGTCAGCCAAACCCTGTCTGTAACGAAAGACAAAGGCAAGCCATTACGCGCAATAATCTGCGACAGCAGCCGAGGCTGCGGCAGTAAGCCCTGGTTGCTGTAGCCAGCGGCCAGCATAGCCATCCGCAGCGGCGTTACCACTAAATCTCCTTGACCGATTCCAGTTTGCGCCAGCTCGCCTGGCGTCAATTGTGAAAAATTCGGCGTTCTAGGCGCATTTTCCTCTAAAAAGCTGCCTAAAGGCCGGAAAAACCCTTGATGTTCCAATGCCTGCCGCATACCGTCCCGGCCCAAAGCAAGAGCAAGCGAGCCAAAAGCCACATTGCAAGACTCCGCCATCGCCTGACGCAGCGTCAATTTGCCATGCGCCTTGCCATTGGCTTCGGTCATTTCATAATCGCTGCCAATACGCAAGTGACCATCGCATTGAAACGTCGTATTAGCCGTCGCCTTGCCGGAAGCCAAGGCTTCGTAAGCGGTAACGGTTTTAAAAATCGATCCAGGCGGATATTGTCCATACTGGGCCCGATTTAAAAGCGGCGTCTCCTCCTGATTTTGCAGCGAACTCCATTGCGCATCTAAGCGATTCGGATTATAGGCGGGCCGACTGAGCATAACAAGAATTTCACCGCTTTGGGCATCTAGAAGCACCACGCTGCCCCGACGATTGCCCAGAGCTTCATAGGCCGCTTCCTGCAAGCGGGCGTCCATGGTTAAACGCACATCATTGCCAAGCGCCCCGCCGTGCTGTATCGCTTTCAACAAGCCTTCCCAACGACGGTCAGACGTCATGTGTCCAGACAGCTCGTTAGTATACTGCAGTTCCGCCCCGCTTTGTCCATAACGCGGATGCGTGTAACCGACCGCATGGGCGGTGACAGCCCCATAGGGGTAGTAACGATACCAAGAGCCGTCGTCCTGACGGCGCGATTCCGCCAGCACTTCCCCATGACGGTCCAAAATACGCCCGCGTTCTTCTAACTGCGTTTCACCGCCGCGGCGGTTTAGCGGATGTGCGGACAATTCGTCCGCCTGAAATAACTGCACATAAGCCAAGCGTCCTAAAAGCAGCAAAAACAAAAAGAACAGAAAGAAAAAAGTATTGCGAATCATCCGGAACAAGTCATCATTCATCATGATTGCCGCTCCTTTCCGACAGAGCGACCAAAATGCCTAAAAGAAGGAAGTTGGAAACCATGGAACTGCCGCCGTAGCTTAAAAAGGGCAGTGTAATTCCAGTAAGCGGAAACGCTTTGATAACGCCGGCCAAGATGAGCAGCACCTGTATGGCCATATTGAAAGCTAAACCGCCTCCTAAGAGCAGCACAAAAGGCTCCCGTGAACCGCGCACCGTCCAAAAAGCTCGAAAAATCAGCAACAGATAGACGCACAACACGCCTCCAGCTCCAACTAAGCCCCATTCTTCGCCAATAGCGGCAAAAATAAAGTCGGTATGCACTTCGGGAATCATCGCCGGATAGCCCAGAAAAAGGCCGGTTCCCAAAATATGTCCCCACCCTAAGGCAAACAAGGATTGCACAATCTGATACCCGCGCCCGGTCGCATCCGCCCAAGGATCGAGCCAAATATCCACCCTCGTCTGAATGTGCCCGTAAAAAGTATAGCAGGCAACCGAGCCTAGCAGAAACAAGGCAAAGCCTACTATTAACCAGTCCCATTTGCCGCTGGCCCAATACAACATAACCAAGGCAATGCTGTAATAGAGCAGAGCGGAACCTAAATCGCGCTCCACCACCAGCACCAGCATGGACATCAGCCATACGCACAGTACAGGCGCAATAAATCGTCCCCTTGGTAGACGAAAGGGACCGATGCGAACGAAGTTTTGACAAAGCAATTCGCGCCGTTCCGATAGATAAGCAGCAAAGAAAATAATTAAAAACAGTCTGGCAAATTCTGCCGGTTGAAACCGAATAGGCCCCAAAACCACCCAACTGCGGTGCCCGTTGATATCCACGCCGAAAATCACAGCTGATACCAACAGAACCAAGCCTATCAGACCGCAGGTGTATTTGTAGCGTTTCCAAATATGGATCTTTTGAAAGCTGTAACGCGTCAAAAAGAACGCCGCCAGCCCGCAGCCAATCCAGACGGCCTGAGAAGTAACCAAAGCCGGCTTGAGGCGTCCCAACAAAATCAACCCCATCGAACATAGAAAAGCAGGAAAGATAAGATATAACGCTTCCCAAAAGCGTAATAAGCGCTGAGAAAGAAAAAAAGCGCCTGACACCGCTGCGGCGATCCCCAGCAATTGCGGCAGTTTGGCTTTACCATCAGGCCAATACAGACTGAGCAGCAAAAAGCCGCAAAGCAAAAACAGAGCGTTAAACAGCAACAACCGGCTTTCGGCCTGCATTAATCGCTTCATGACGCATCAACCTGTCCAACTTCCACTAAAATGGCGCTGATATTGTCATGACCGCCAGCGTTATTGGCTGCAGAGATCATTAGATCTACTCTTGTTTTTAAAGACTCATCTTTATGTTCAGCCAGCAATTGCTGCAGCTGCTTTTCGTCAACTAAGCCGCTAAGACCGTCGCTGCATAGGAGCAGATAGTCTCCTGCTTTTAGCTCCACCATGCCTACGTCGGCTTCTATTTTCTCTTGCGTTCCCAACGCTTTAGTTAAGACATTACGCCGCGGATGATGTCGCGCTTCTTCGGCGCTGATGCTGCCGGCGCGCACCAGTTCCCAGACTAAGGAGTGATCGCTCGTGATTTGCTGCAGCTGTTCCGCGCGGTATAGATACAGACGGCTGTCGCCGATATGGAGCCAATACGCATGAATCCCTTCCAAATAGACAGCGCTCAGTGTTGTGCCCATGCCGGCTAAACGCTCCCTCTTGCGGGCCTCTTCATACACAGCTTCGTTAGCAGCGCAAGCTGCGGCAGTCAGTTTTTCCGGCCAAGAACCGTTGCCTTGGTCTCGATTTAAAAACTCTTGAAACGAAGCCAACGCCAGTTGGCTGGCGATTTCCCCCGCCGCATGTCCCCCCATGCCGTCGGCTACGGCAAAAAGAGGAGCGCTTACCAGTAAGCTGTCCTCGTTCTTTTCCCGTACAAGTCCGATATCGCTGTTGCCAAAAGCCTTCACGTCTTGCTCACCTCTCAAATTGGAAGACCACGGAACCAACCTGAATCCGGTCTCCTGTTTGCAATACCACATCTCCTTGTGCGGTTTGCTCGTTCACGCGCGTTTGATTTGTACTGCCTAAATCGGTTAACACATAGCGTCCTTCCGGGTAACGGGTAATGGAAGAATGCTCATAAGAGACAAAAGGATCATTTACAACAATATCGTTATGCTCGCCTCGTCCAATGGAAAGCGACGCACGAACAGGAAACACCGTTTGCCTAAGAAGCTGCTGCGCATCATCAAGAACTCGTAATTGCGCTCCGCCGGAAAACGTTTTTTCTTTTTCCAGAGGGACACCCTTACGCAGCCTGCTGCCGCGCACCAGCTCTCCCATCAGTCGGAGCAGCCGAAACAAAAAAATCAGCAGTAAAAAAAGCAAGGCGTATTGCAGCAATGTCGAAAATAGCGCTCCCCACACAGACGGCTGAAACAACGATTGCCAGTCAAATTTCAACCATGCAGGCAAATTAGCGGTCATTGTTTTCCACCTCATAACGTAGCACCGTATGACCGATGCGAACTAAATCGTCAGGTTCCAACACTTGCCTCATAATGCGATGGCCATTAACAAAGGTGCCATTAAGACTTTTCGCATCATAAAGAATATGACGATTATCTTCCCACTGGACATAGGCGTGCAACCGGCTGGCATTGCGATCTTCCAGCGGGATTTCATTTTGCTCCCGCCGCCCCATATTGACGCGGCCGTCAGCGCAGAGAAACCGCTTGCCTGCGCCAGGGCCCTCATGAATGCATAAAGAAGCAAGAAGCGAAGCGCATTTTCGAGACGACAACAACGGCTCCCCTGAAAGAGCTTGAAATACCCTAGTACAGCCTTCTTCCTCTTGGGTCTCTGCTTTAGGGACTTTTTGCACAACCACTTTAAACATTCCTGAAGCTAAAACCTCAACCGGATCCAAAAAAATAGGCATATCGCGCTCAACTTCCAAGTTCCTGTCGACAGCCTCCTCTAAAAGGCGCCTAGACAACCAGGCCATTACCCCTTCCGGCATTGATTTCTGGGGTTTTTGCAGCTGCTCGTAATCTTCCTGCGAAACTTGAATGTGAATTTTTTCCAACAAAAAGCCCTGCGTCTGCTCTTCTTCCAGACGTTTAACCAGCGCCAGCAGCAATTCAGCCGGCTGCAACTGGCTGGCCAATTTGCGATTAAAAAAACCTTCAATGCCAGTTTCCAAAAAACTTTCGAAACGGCGCATTAGTTTCACGATTCTTCCTCCTTGGCGCTTTCGTTGCGATTTTGGTTGCGCAACTGCCCGCAAGCCGCCTGAATGTCTACGCCCCGTTCCCGGCGTACCGTAACGGCAATGCCGCGAGTCTGCAAAACTTGCGCAAAGGCTTCGATACGCTGCGGCGACGGCCTAGTAATCCCTCTCTCCGCCACGGCATTGACAGGAATCAAATTCACATGACACAAGCGTCCGCGCAGCAGCATCGCCAACTCTTCCGCTTGTTGCTGCGAATCGTTCCAATCTTTCATTAGCGTATACTCATACGTAATTCGACGCCCTGTGGCTGCCGCGTACGCATCAGCCGCCGCCAGCAGCGACTGCAACGGATACGTTCGGTTCACAGGCATGATTCGCGAGCGCAGTTCATCATTAGGCGCATGCAAGGAGATCGAAAGCGTTAACGGCAGCCCTTCTTGACACAGCCGCTCCATCGCCGGCACAACACCGCAAGTGGAAAGAGCCATATGCCTATACCCCAGCCCCAATACTTCCGGATCATGACATAGCTGCACAAAGCGCAAAACTTCTTCATAATTGTGCAGCGGTTCGCCGGAACCCATAATAACAAAACTGTGCAGCCGTCCAGCCTGCAGCTGATTCAGCTCGCGCTGAGCAAAAAGAACCTGCGCCAGCATTTCCGCCGCTGTTAAATTGCGCTCCAACCCATGCAGGGTAGAGGCGCAGAACACACAGCCCATGGCGCAGCCCGCCTGCGAAGAAACGCAGAGGCTGTAACCGTAAGAATGGCGCATCAGCACCGTTTCCACACGAATGCCATCGGCAAAACCCAAAAGGTATTTGCGCGTTTCTCCTGCTGCATCGGCTTGCTGCGCAACTAACTCCGGCCAGCCAATTTGAGCCTGCTCCTGCAAAAAAGCACGCTCTTTTTGTGAGATATTGGTCATCTCGGCAAAAGAAGCCGCACCTTTGTTATATATCCATTCCAGGATCTGCTTGCCTCTGTACTTTTTTAAGCCTAGGGAAACGGCAGCCGCTTCCGCTTGCTGCCGGGACAGTCCTAAAAAAGAAATCATACCGCCACATCCTTTACCTTGCGCAGCCGACAAAGAAAGAAGCCATCCGTGCCGTCGATATGCGGCCAAAGCTGCACCATTGGTTCTCCCTGCCGCGGCACAGGCAACAACGAACCTGCGTCTTCCAGTTCAAACTCCGGATGCCGCGCCAAAAACCATTCTATAGTTTGGCGGTTTTCCGCCGGTTCCACCGTGCAGGTACTGTAAACCAAGATACCGCCTACCTTTAGGGCAGGAGCCGCACCTTCGAGAATCTCACGCTGCAATATCGTCAATTCCTCAATTTGGCTAATCTCCTTGCGCCAGCGAGCGTCCGCCCGTCGGCGCAGCACGCCGAGCCCCGAACAAGGGGCGTCCACTAACAGCCGATCCGCTTGAGCTGGCCAAGTCTTGCCAATATCCCGCGCATCCAGACAGCGAGGATGAATAACCTGCAACCCCAACCGATCGGCATTGTCTTGCAGCAAATCCATTTTATGAGCGTGAACATCGCAGGCCCAAATCGTTCCTTTATTTTGCATACGCTCCGCTAAATGCGTCGTTTTCCCGCCTGGCGCGGCACAAGCGTCAATAAGGGTCTCTCCCGGCTGCGGCGCCACTACGTGCGCTACCAGCATGGAGCTTTCATCCTGCACTTGGTATAGTCCTTCCCGAAAAGAAGCCAGCGACATTAAAGGCGGCGCCTCTAGCAGCAACAGTCCTTCCGGCGCTAGCAAGGATGGTTCGCAGCGTACTCCTTCCTCCGCCAGACGAGCTTGCAGCGCCTCGCGGCTGATGCGTTGCAGATTGGTTCGTATCGAGAGCGGCGGCGGCTGGTTATTAAAACGGCAAAGCGCTTCTGTGGCTTCAAAGCCCAGTTGCGCCAACCAGCGATCCACCATCCAGCGCGGATGAAGATGCCGCAAAGACAGGTACCCAGCCGCATCATCCACAGCGTCAGGATACGCTATTTTTTCCGGCTGCCGCAGCAAAGACCGCAACACGCCATTGACAAAACGAGCCACGCCGATGTGGCCGTTGCGTTTTGCCAGCTCCACCGCCTCATTACAAGCGGCCGAGGGAGGTATGCGGTCTAAAAACAAAAGTTGGTAAACGCCCATACGCAAAATATCCCGGATGACCGGGGTCAGTTTGCTCAGAGGACGATTCAAAAAATGACTTAACGCCCAGTCTAACGTTCCCTGGGCTTTCAGGGTTCCATACACAAGTTCTGTTACAAGACGCCGATCCGGTCCGGACAGTTCTCGCTGCTTCGCCAGTTCTTTCGCTAAAGCGATATTGGCATAGGCGCCGCGAACCGTGACGTCTTGAATTACTTTTAAAGCAACCTCTCTGGCATTCATGCTATCATTCAGGCCTTTCTTCCATTCGTATCAATAAATTGCAGCACCGCCTGCTCAACCGCAGACATTTGCACCTTGGTATTACAGCAGGGTCCATAAGGACGCTCGTTCAAAACACCGATAACCGGTAAGGGAAACACATCCTGGATGCCACTGGTCAAATCCCGTTCACAAGCAATAGCCAATACCGCCCGCGGCCGCAGCGTCTTAATTACTTTGCGCGCCAAGGTGCCCCCTGTAACAACGGCTACATGAACGCCGTATTTCCGAGAAAGCCGCAGCAAATCGCCCACCTGGCAGCCGCCGCAATCTTTACAGTTGGCAATGTCACGAGTAATCTTATGCGGGCAAGTATCCAACTGAATGCAATGAGGAGTTAGAATCAACAGCTGCTCCGGCTTAACCTTGACGTGTTTCTGACGAATCAATTGATTGCTGACTTCAATGAAGGACCGTTCCACCCGTTCCTTATTCACATCCAGCAAGCGTCCCAAAAACGTCGCCAAGGGAAAGAGCATGTTAATAACCGTCCAAGCTACGCCTTTGAAAATACCAAAGGTCGGCAGCCCCAGTAAAGCCAGAATCACGCCCATAACGCTTAAAGCCCCCACTGCCAGCACCAACAACAGCAGCGCTCCCAAAAGGAGCGGTAAATGCTGGCTGATGGACGACAGGCCCGGGGCGCTGACCTTCCACAAACCATAGGTAGAAAGAGCGGCCACAACCAGGCTGGCCAAAAGCAAGGCCAAAAACAAACGCTTTTTAGGTCTGGTCATGACTTGCATCATCTCCATCCATCTTCCTCCTTATACCAGCTTGTCTCCAGGCTGCAGGGAATAACCGCAGGCGCATTCCGAAGCTTTCATGCGACGTTTATTCTCCGGCTGTACTTCCAACAATTCCAATAAACCATCGCCTGTTTCCACAACAAATCCTTCTGCAGATAAACGGGCGATACGTCCAGGAGTTGCTCCCACGGCAGCAGCTTCTTCGCAAACGCGGCTTTTCCAAACTTTCAGCCGTCCCCCTGCATACCGGCAGTAAGCTCCCGGCCAGGGCGATAGCCCCCGAATGCGATTATGCAGTTCCTGCGCCGAACGAGTCCAGTTTAATTGCTCTATGTCGGCCTTTAAAAGCGGCGCATACGTTGATACTGCATGATCCTGCTTGGTACGAGGCGCCTTGCCGTCCGCTATCAAAGCCAGCGTTTCCTGCAGCAAAACGGCCCCTTCTTGCATCAACTGATCATGAACCTCACCGGTAGAAGCATCTTTAGAAATAGCAATCTCTTTTTTGAGAATCATATCACCCGTATCCAGACCTTCATCCATATACATGGTGGTCACGCCGGTCTTCTCTTCTCCTTTCATGACCGCCCAGTGTATCGGCGCCGCTCCCCGATAATACGGCAACAGCGAAGCATGCACATTAACACAGCCAAGAGGCGGAATGGCCAAAATGGCCGGAGAAAGAATCTGCCCAAAAGCCACAACTACCATCACATCTGGAGCTAGCTCCTGCAAAACTTGCTCAAATTCCGGCGTTTTGATTTTTTCCGGCTGCAACACTTCCAGGCCGTGCTCAACTGCGCAGGCTTTCACCGGTGAAAAAGACAACTTGCGTCCGCGCCCCCGAGGCCGGTCCGGCTGCGTGACGACCGCCGCCACTTCGTGTCCTGCCGCCAGCAGCGCTTCTAAGCAAGGCGCCGCAAAATCCGGGGTTCCCATAAAAACAACACGAAGAGACTTCATGACGAAGCCCCCTCTTTTTGCAGCGAATCCGCCTTTTCTACAAACAGCACGCCATCCAAATGGTCCATTTCATGCTGCAACGCTCTCGCCAAAAGGCCGCTGCCAGTTACGCGGATTTTCCGGCCAGAGCGGTTCAATCCTTCGACTACGACCTTTTCATAGCGCTCCACTTGCCCAAAAACGCCGGGCACGCTTAAGCAGCCCTCCAGCCCCTTCTGACAGCCTTCCTTTTCTAAGAGCACCGGATTAATAAGCTCAATCAAGCCTTCACCTATATCAATGACAACAACCCGCAGATCCACACCCACCTGCGGTGCCGCCAAGCCGACACCGTCAGCCGCGTACATGGTTTCCGCCATATCGTCCAGCAGCTTCTTGATTTTTCCGGTAACTTTTTCCACCGCCTGGCATTGTTTTTTCAAAACAGGATCGCCAGCTCTGCGTATTTCTAGAGTAGCCATTGTGGCCCCCTCCTTTTTACACTTGATAGTACTTCGCAATATCTTATTGTATCATAATCAGCTTAAAAACTCCATGAACAGTATCTGACATCTCCGCCAAAGCGGACCGATTTCGGGCTGTTTCTATAATACGTGCAACGGATCCACATCAATCGTAATCTGAGGATCCCCTTCAATGGATAATCTACATAAAACCTCTTTCACGACCTCCGGTTGCCGACACTTTAAAAACAACTGCATACGAAATAAATTTTGAATTCTTGCCAATGGCGCCGGGCAGGGCCCCATGATATCTGCAGCCTCTTTAGGCAGCTCCGCTTTTAAAACATCCGCTACCTGCGCGGCTTTACGCTGTGCCGGCAGTTCTTCCTCCACAGCGATTGTCAAGGAAATCAAGCGCGAAAAAGGAGGATACCCCAAGGCTTTGCGAAAAGACCGTTCTTCCTGACAAAAGCGCGGAAAATCTTGCTGTTGCGCCGCTGCGACAGCATAATGCTCCGGATTATAAGTCTGCACCACTACATTGCCGGCTTTTTCTCTTCTCCCAGCCCTGCCTGCAGCCTGGGTAATCAAGGAAAACGCCCTCTCTGCAGCCCGAAAATCAGGTAAATGAAGGGAGCTGTCAGCTGCAATCACTCCTACAGCCGTTACAAAAGGCAGATCATGGCCTTTCGCCACCATTTGCGTTCCCAGTAAGATATCATAACGCCGCTCGCGAAAAGCCGTTAAAATATCTTCGTGCGCATGTTTGCGCCCTACTGTATCCTGGTCCATACGGGCAATTCTCGCCTCCGGCCAATTGCGCCGCAATTCTTCTTCTAATTTTTGCGTACCGCTGCCAAAAAAACGAATGTAACGGCTAGAGCAAACTGGACAAACATCGGGTACATGCTCTTGGTAATCGCAATAGTGACAGCGCAGTATTTTGGCGGATGCATGATAAACCAGCGAAACGCTGCAATGCGGGCATTCCATGGTATGGCCGCATTCTCTGCACATGACAAAAGTGGCGTAGCCGCGGCGATTCAAGAGGATAATGGCCTGCTCTTGCTGCCTTAAAGCCGCATCTAACGCCGCCTGCAGCTGACGCGAAAGAATTTTTCGATTCCCCCTCTTCAGCTCCTGCCGCATATCCACAATGGCCACCTGCGGCAGCGGAGCTGCCGTAGCCCGCTCCGGCAATTCCAGCAGCATCCCTTCTTGGCTTGAAGCGCGCTCATATGTTTCCAGGGATGGGGTTGCACTGCCCAAAAGCAAGACCGCCCCGGTCTGCCGGCAGCGCTCTCTCGCCACATCACGAGCATGGTATCTCGGTCGCTCCTCCTGTTTATAAGCGCCGTCATGCTCTTCGTCCAAAATCACCAGTCCCAAGCGATGCGCCGGCGCAAAAACAGCCGAACGGGCGCCGATGATTACGCCTGCCTGGCCGCCGTGAATACGATCCCAGGCGTCCAGACGCTCCCCTTCGGAAAGACGGCTGTGCCAGACAACAACCTGATGTTCCCCAAGAACCGCGCGAAACCGCCGCACTAATTGCCCTGTCAAGCCAATTTCCGGCACTAGAACAATAGCCTGCCGATTGCTGCGCAGCACCTTGCGCACAGCCTCTAAATACACCCGCGTCTTACCGCTCCCGGTAACGCCGAAAAGCAAAAACTCCTGGCTCTCTTTTCCGTCTAGTCCCTCGGCAATCGCTGCCATCGCCTGCTGCTGCGCCGCATTTAGCGGCTCTAATTCGCTTTCGCCCTCGCTCAAATAGCTGTCCTGGCGATACACACGCCGTTCCTCACGTCGAACCAGACCTGCTTCAGTCAATGCCTTCAGCACTCCCAGACTAATGCCGCTTTGAGCAAGCTGAGAACGTTGAATAAAAGGATGCTCCCACAGCCATTGCAAGGCCGCCACTTGGGCTTTCTTGCGTTCCAAACCTCGCAGCGCCGCTTCTCGCTCCTCTGCGGAAAGTTCTTGGGCCAGCCAAAGAGACTCTGTTTTCTCCTGCGTTCGCCGCCGCCCTTGCCAATAGCTTTCCGCCAGTCCCTGACGGCACCAGCGGCGTAAAATGCGAACGCCATCTTCTCCCGCCTGTTGGCAGAAACCTTTTTCTGTCCAGGAGCTTCGCTCCTTAAACAAATTCCAAAGCGCTAGTTCCTCTAAAGAGAAACCTTCCGGCTCCGCTTCACCGGCACAATATATTCGTTCCGTACGCACGCTGCGCTTGCCTGGCACAAAAAGGCGCAGCGCCTCGGCCAAAGTGCATAAATAATAGCGGCTGAGCCACTGAGCCGTGGACAAGGCCGCTTCATCAAACCAAGGTACTAGGTCCAGACAAGCGTTAATTTCTTTCCAGTTGCTTTCTTCTTCCTGCGGATAGCTGCGCACCTGCCACACAAATCCCTCTTCCAGCCTGGCTCCAAAAGGAACCAACACACGGCAGCCTCGCTGAACTTCTTCCCGCAAGGCAAGGGGAACCGCATAGGTAAAAGGTTTTTCCACCCGCCTGGCGGCAATATTCACAAGTACATCCGCCACAACTGTTTCCATCGATTCATCCCTTTCACCCATTGTCGTTATATATCTAGTATAGTGGAAAGCGCCTGGAGATGCCATAGAAGTACGAACAAAAACAGAAGGAGGAGAGATTGAACAGGAGAACAGGAGTCGCGGGAGGGTACGCAGGAGGGCTGCAAAGTACGGTTTTTAACAGGAGTATAGGGAGTAGAATGAGGGCTTAACGGGATTCTAGGATATAGAGAAAAACAGCCCTGACCAAGCAAGCTCGATCAAGGCTGTTCCTAGTGCTGTTCTTAGATTCCAGCGTCGCTGCGAATGGCAGCGGCTTTGTCTGTCTGCTCCCAAGGAAGATCGATATCGGTACGGCCGAAATGACCGTAGGCGGCTGTCTGTCGATACAAGGGACGGCGCAAATCCAGCATTTTGATAATGCCGGCAGGCCGCAGATCGAAGTGCTTTTTAATCAGCTCCGCAATCAATGTTTCCTCTACCTTGGCGGTGCCAAAGGTTTCCACCATGATCGATACCGGCTGAGCTACGCCAATGGCGTAAGCCAGCTGAATTTCACATTTGTCCGCCAAGCCGGCAGCTACGATGTTTTTAGCAACATACCGTGCTGCATAAGCACCGGAACGGTCAACTTTTGTCGGATCCTTACCGGAGAATGCGCCGCCGCCATGGCGAGCCATGCCGCCATAGGTATCAACGATAATCTTCCGTCCCGTTAAGCCGGCGTCGCCTTGAGGGCCGCCCACCACAAAACGTCCGGTGGGGTTGATATAATACTTGGTCTTGTCATCCAAGAACTTAGCGGGCACAACCGGTGCAATGACATGCTTGCGCAGGTCTGCTTCAATTTGCTCGCGGGTTACATCAGGACCGTGCTGTGTGGAAATAACGATAGCGTCAATGCGTACAGGTACGCCGTCTTCGTATTCCACGGTGACCTGGGTTTTGCCGTCAGGGCGCAAATAGTCCACTACGTCGGTTTTGCGGATTTCTGCAAGGCGGCGTGACAGCCGATGCGCCAAAGCAATCGGCAGTGGCATGAATTCCGGAGTTTCGTTCGTGGCATAGCCGAACATCATACCCTGGTCGCCAGCGCCAATGGCTTCCATTAAATCGGTATTACCTTGTTTAGCTTCTAAGGCTTCATTAACGCCCATGGCAATATCCGGCGATTGCTCGTCAATGGATACCATTACGCCGCAAGTTTCGCCGTCAAAGCCGAACTTGGCGCGGGTATAGCCGATTTCCTTAACCGTCTCCCGGACAATATGCGGAATATCCACATAGCAAGAAGTGGTGATTTCACCAACCACATGAACCAGGCCGGTCGTTACTAAGGTCTCGCAAGCCACGCGAGCCTGAGGATCCTTAGCCAGAATGGCGTCCAAAATAGCGTCAGATACTTGGTCCGCCAGCTTATCCGGATGTCCTTCTGTTACTGATTCCGATGTAAATAATACTCGTTTCTTCAAGAATGCTTCGCCTCCTATTTTTCGACTAAAAAAGAAACCCTCCCTAAGAAGGGAGGGAACTTGGTCCTTACTCCCATCTCGCATCAATAGATGCAGGAATTGGCACCGTTTTGCTTCAATAGCAATGGTTGCCGCAGCTTCATCGGGCCAGTCCCTCAGCCAACTCTGGATGGTTTGCTTATACAATTGTAGAGAAAATACAAATTAAATTATATAGACTACATCAAGAAAAAGCAACTGTATCAGCCAACATTTTTTCAAGCAGATCCCATAAGCGGGCGGCTACTTCCTCTTTGGACAGCTGCGGCCACTCCTCCATGGCGCCATCGCGACGCAAAATCTTGACAATATTTGTATCGCTTTGAAAACCAGCGCCAGGCATGGTCACATCATTAGCCACAATCAAATCCAAATTCTTCTTTTCCAGTTTTTCTCTGGCATGAGCCAGAAGCTCCCTGGTTTCCGCCGCAAAACCTACTAAAAGCTGGCCCTGCTTTTTCTCACCCAATTCTTTGAGTATATCCGGGTTTTTCTTCAGAACCAAGGTGAGCGGCTCGTCATTTTTTTTAATCTTATGCTCCGCCGGATGCTCAACAGCATAGTCGGCAACGGCAGCCGCCTTTACTACTACCTGCACCTGCGGAAATTCGCGCAGCACCGCTTCTCGCATCTGCGCCGCTGATTCCACATTGATGCGCTTTACCCCCGCGGGCGTCTCAAGCGCTACCGGACCGGAAACAAGCACGACCGCCGCGCCGCGCCGAGCTGCTTGGGCGGCAATGGCATAACCCATTTTACCGCTGGAGCGATTGCCTAAATAGCGCACCGGATCAATCGGCTCTCTTGTGCCGCCAGCAGTTACCAGCACCCTCACGCCTTGAAGGCTTTGCCGTTCCTGCAGCACAGCCGCTGCGGCTTCAACAATTTCCATCGGCTCCGGCAAACGCCCAGGACCTTCGGTGCCGCAGGCCAGCAGGCCGCAGGCCGGCGGCAAAATGCGGTACCCTAGTTCCGCCAGCGACCGCAAGTTTTTCTGCACAACCGGATTGAGATACATATTGGTATTCATCGCCGGCGCCAACAAAACAGGAGCTTTGGTCGCCATAAGCGTCGTTGAAAGCATATCGTCGGCAATGCCTGCAGCCAGTTTGCCCACCATGTTGGCAGTAGCCGGCGCCACAATAAATAAATCTGCCGCCGTTGCCAGAGCAATATGCTCTACATGCCAGTTTTTAGGCTCATCCCACATGCTGACAACCACCGGCTGGCCGCTCAATTCCCGAAACGTCAACGGCGTCACAAATTCAGCGGCATGCTGCGTCATAACCACATGCACCGTCGTCTTTTGCTTGCGCAGCCGGCTGACAAGCTCCACAGCCTTATAGGCGGCTATCCCGCCGCACACGCCTACCACAACAGTCTTTCCCGTAAACGGCATGGTAGAGCCCCCTTTACTTGATTCCGTGTTTCGTCCGTTCATAGGTAATGCGATCACTAGCAATTTCCTCTAGCGCCACGGTTACTTGCTTCTTAGCGCGTCCTTCTAAGGTTCCTGGTTCTTCATCCAGCAAGGTCCGGGCCCGCTTGGCCGCCAAGACTACCAACGTATATTTGCTGTCCACTTTTGTCATCAATACATCTAGAGACGGTTTTATCATATCAATTCCCCCGTATGTGAAATATCCCCAAATTTTTGCATACTTGCAATCAAGCCAGCGTTGCGCCGCACTCGGCATTTTTCAGCCATAACAATGCCCTTAACTTTGGCAACGGCATCGGCCACTATATCATTAACCAGTACGTAGTCGTATTTAGAAGCCAAGGTTACTTCATGTTCCGCCGCTTGCAAGCGACGTTCAATTACATCCGCTGTTTCCGTACCGCGCCCGGCGATGCGCCGTCTTAATTCGGTCAGCGACGGCGGCATCAAAAAGACAAAAACTCCATCCGGATAGCTTTCCTTTACCTGCAGGGCGCCTTGCGTGTCAATTTCCAGCAAAACATCGCTCCCTGCCTCTAAACGCTCCAGTACATAGTTTCGCGGCGTGCCATAATAATTCCCGTATACTTCCGCCCATTCCAACATGGCTTTTTCTTGAATCATCTCCTGAAAACGGTCTTTCGGCATAAACCAGTAATTCACGCCATGCACTTCCCCTTCCCTGGGGAGCCTGGTCGTAGCGGAAATAGAAAATTCAAGATAAGGCAGTTGTTGCAGCAGTTCTTTGCAGACTGTGCCTTTACCGGTTCCGGAAGGCCCGGAGATTACAATTAAAATCCCTTTGGCTTGCGCCATAGCTGCTTACCTCGTTTCTGTTTTAGTCTTGAGGATCGCTGCCGCTATCCTTGTTCACCAAGCGATGCGCCACCGTTTCCGGCTGTACCGCGGACAAAATAACATGATCGCTGTCGGCAATGATGACCGCCCTGGTGCGACGTCCGTACGTGGCGTCAATCAGCATACCCCTGTCGCGGGCTTCTTGAATAATACGTTTGATAGGCGCTGATTCAGGGCTGACAATCGAAATAATCCGATTGGCAGAGACAATATTACCAAATCCAATATTGATCAACTTGATATCCATAAATACATCCTCCTATACGCTAATCCTACCGTACTGTCCTAGCTCACTCTACGTTTTGCACTTGCTCGCGCATTTTTTCCAGCTCGCTTTTCATTTCCACGACGATTTTTCCCAATTCAAAATCATTGGCCTTCGAAGCCATGGTATTGGCTTCTCGATTGAGCTCTTGCAGTAAAAAATCAAGTTTCCGTCCCACCGGTTCCGGTACAGACAAGGTAGTGGAAAACTGATCTAAGTGGCTGCGGAAACGAACGATTTCTTCTACGATGCCGATACGGTCGGCAAAGAGCGCGGCTTCCTGGAGCACTCTGCTTTCATCGGGAGCCGTTCCTGCCGCCGCCAAAAGTTCCCTCAGCTTAAGGAGCAATTTTTCTTGATACTCACAGGCTACTTGGGGCGCCCGCGCTTCCACCGTCTGCAACCGCTCCCGAAGCAAGGCAATGCGCCGCGCAAAATCCTCTTGTAAATTGCAGCCTTCCTGGCGTCGCATCGCCAGAAGCTGGGCCAAAGCCGCCTCTAACGCCTCCTGCAGCACAGGCCAACGGTTCTCAGCGTCTTCTTGCACTTCACTAACCTTGATAATATCCGGATAACGTAAGAGCTGCTCCACCGTCAATGTTTGCGGCAAGCCCAATTGCGCTGCCAGCTCCCGGCCCGCTTGAAAATAGGTTTTAGCCAATTCATAATTCACCTGCACATTAGCAGCCCTAGAACCAACTTCATCAAAAGAAATAAAGACATCTACCCGGCCGCGCTGCAGCTTTGCAGACACAAGGCGTCGTACGCGCTCTTCCAGCACCAACAGCGCTTTAGGCATACGTACGACTACTTCGCCATAGCGATGATTAACCGACTTAATCTCTACTTGCATGCGAAAGCTAGCGCCTTCTTGCACGGAAGAGGCCGCTTCACCGCGCCCAAAACCGGTCATGCTTTGTATCACTGTATCGCCTCCTGTCCGCGCAGGCGGCAGGTCCCGCGAAACACCTCTGTCGCCGGCCCCGTCAGATACACATGATTATCTTCTTCCGACCATTCCACTTCCAATACGCCGCCGTCGAGAGCCACTTTACAGCGTCTCTCCGTCAATCCATTCAACACAGCTGCCGTTACGGTTGCGCAGGAACCGGTGCCGCAAGCCAAGGTAACGCCAGCGCCGCGTTCCCATACGCGCATGCGCAACGCTTGACGATTGACAACTTGGACAAATTCCACATTGGTCTTGCGTGGGAAAAAGGCGTGCGTTTCCAGTCCTGGTCCCCAAAGCTCCAACGGAACGGACTCCGCATTATCTACAAAGATTACCGCATGAGGATTGCCCATGGATACGCAAGTAACCGCAAAATCTCCATGCTCTGTATGCAAGGTTTTTTTGATAATCTGCTCGCCGCCCTCGCTGACAGGGATGTCCTGCGCCGCCAATTTGGGTTCTCCCATATCCACCCGCACCTGTCCGTCATCCAGCAGCTTCGGACGAATCAAGCCGGCTTTCGTTTTAAAAGTCATTTCTTTTTTTTCCGTCAGACCGTTTTCATAAGCAAAACGAGCCATGCAGCGCGTCACATTGCCGCACATTTCCGCTTCACTGCCGTCGGAATTAAAAATCCTCATTTCAAAGTCAGCTTCCTGTGACGGCAAAAGCAGCACCAGGCCATCGGCGCCAATGCCGAAATGCCTGTCGCATACAGCAATAGCCGCTTGTGCATTATCAGGGAAGGCGTACTTGCTTCCATCCACTAAGACAAAATCATTTCCGCAACCATGCCATTTGCTAAAAGAAAACTGCATTCTTATCCCTTCTTTCCTTAAGCCGCGTCCATTCCCTTCAGTAACGGCGCTACAGCTGCCAAAAACAGCGTCATCCATTGCTACTTATTGTACTGGCAGAAGCTGTTCTTGGCAAGTAAAAAACCCGATAAATCTCCGTTTTACTCCCGAAATCGCTCTAAAATTGACCCGTACGCCCTTGAATGCTATACTGAGTTCAACCTTTTATTATGCAAGGAGGAACGCACGTGGCTAGTATCGACGGCCTTACCTGGTGCGCCGTTGCCGCGGAGCTTGCCGCTAAGTTAATTGGCAGCCGCGTAGACAAGGTGTTCCAACCCCATTCCCATACCATCGTTTTGTCCCTGCGCCAGCCGGGACATTCTTATTTTCTTTCTCTTTGCGGCCTGCCTAATTCGGCAGCCGTCCTGCTTCTTGAAGAACGCCCGGAAACCCCCTCCCAAGCGCCTGCGTTCTGCATGTTGCTGCGTAAGCATTTAGAGGGCGCTCGTTTGCTGAACATCAGCCAGCCAGGCTTCGATAGATTGCTGATTTTTAATTTCGCCGCCCGGGAAGAAGGCGGGCAACTTAGTGAAAAAGAGCTTGTCCTAGAAGTTGCAGGGCGTCACAGCAATTTAATCTTTCTTCGCAATGGCCTTATTGCGGATGCCGTACGGCGAGTCGGCCCCGAAGACAGCCGTTTACGGCAAATTCTACCCAATATTCCTTATGAAACGCCCCCTTTAGAGGGAAAATTGAATCTTGCAACTCTCAAGCAGGAGTTGTTTGAGCAACGTTTCAACTTGCAAGCAGATCAAGGCGCCACAACAACCGCCTCGCTAATGGCCACTTTGGCTGGCGTTGGTCCTTATACAGCTGAAGCTTGCCTAGCAGCCGCAGCAGAGCTCAGCACTGAAAAACCTCTGACGCAACGTCTTTGGCAGGTTCTCGCAAACTGGCAAGAGCAGCTGCAAAACCCACAGTTTTGGCACGCCCATGCAGTGTTGCGTCCTAATGGCAAAGTCCAAGCTCTGCTTCCTTTTATACCGTCAGCGCTTCCTGACGGTTTCACTGCCCTAGCTTGCTCCTCCCTGCTTGACGCTTTAGCCTGGCTACACCGGCGTGAAGCACAGCAGCAACTGCCGCAGCAGCAAGAGCTCCAACGGTTTGTGCAAACCGAGCTGACAAAATTATTCCGCAAAAAGCATATTTTAGTAGAAGAATGCCAAGAAGCCTCCTTAGCCGATCATTGGCGCCTTTATGGCGACCTGCTTATGGCGCAGCTGCATCTAGTAGCCAAAGGGGCTTCTGAGGCCACGCTCCCCAATCTATTTGAACCGGATGCGCCAACCATTCAAATTCCGTTGGATCCTTCGCGCACGCCTGCTGAAAACGCCCAGCATTGCTATCGACAATATAATAAGAGCAAGCGGCGTCAGATCGTTTTAGTCGAACAAATCCAGCAAACAACTAATACGCTTTCTTATTTGGACAGCGTACAAACTATGCTGCAAACGGCAGCGACAACCGCTGAAATCCAAGAAATACGCCAGGAATTGACAAGCACAGGTTTTTTGGCGGCTCCCAAGAAAAAGCAAGCCGCCCTTCCGCTGAGCCAGCCGCTGCAGGTGCAAGGACCAGAGCAAAGTCTGATCTGGGTGGGACGCAATAACCGACAAAACGACGAACTGACCTTCCGCCGCGGCAAACCCGGCGATTTATGGTTTCATGCTAAAGACATGCCTGGGTCGCATGTGCTGCTGCAAATGCCGCCAGGCCTAACCGCCAGCAAAGAAGCTATCGAGCTTGCGGCGTCTTTGGCTGCTCATTTCAGCAAGGGAGCTGCTTCCAGCCGCGTGGCTGTCGATTATACGGACCGCAAACAGGTCAAAAAGCCTTCCGGTTCTAAGCCTGGCTTTGTTATTTATTTCCAACAAACCACATTATATGTCTCACCCGACCCAGAACGTCTTAAGCCTTATCTGGAAAACAAGAGAGTGAAAACAAAGTAACAGTAAGGATTGAACAAGAGTCACGGGAGGGTACCACAGAGGGTTACGGTGTATTATATTTCTTAAAACTTGATGCATCTGCTTTTTCAGCTGCAAAAACCATTCAAAAAAGCTGCCCGGCACAAAAACCGGACAGCTTTTTCCATTTAACGCTCTATTGTTCCCTCTGGCCACTCCGGTTCTCTTGTTCGTCCTTCGTGCCCAGCAGTTTTCCTAATCCACAAACTCCCGAATGATAACCTGCTCAATACCGTCGCAGGCTTCCAGTTGCACGCTAACCACTTCCCGCGAGGAAGTAGGCACATTTTTACCGACATAGTCGGCGCGAATCGGCAATTCCCGATGGCCGCGATCCACTAATACAGCCAAACGAATGGATTGAGGACGCCCCATATCGATCACCGCGTCCAAGGCGGCCCGGATGGTACGCCCCGTATACAGCACGTCATCCACCAGCACGACAATTTTGCCATTCAAGTCAAAGGGGATTTCCGTACCATGCACTACAGGCTGATAAGCCAAAGTCGACAAATCATCTCGATACAAAGTAATGTCTAAAAGGCCGATAGGCGGACGATAGCCTTCGATTTTTTCAATAGCCCCTGCCAAATATTCCGCCAGCGGCACGCCTCGCGTACGAATACCGAGCAAGACAACGTCTTTCACGCCTTTGTTTTTTTCAATAATTTCATGGGCAATACGAGTCAGGGCTCGCTGCACCCCTTGGCCATCCATAATGACCGCTTTGTCTTGAATCTTTCTCATCATTCGACTCCTCCTATCGCAAATTGCTCTCGCAGTTCTTTTAGTATGCTTTGCATATCTTGCGGCAAAGGCGCTTCAAAAGAAAGAACCTCTTTCGTCTGAGGATGGGTAAAGGACAATTGCGCCGAATGCAGCGCCTGTCCCTGGATTAAATGGCTAAAATACGGCTTCAATCGGCCATATTTCGGATCTCCTACCACTGGATGGCCAATATACTGCATATGCACCCGAATCTGATGCGTCCGCCCCGTTTCCAGACGGCATTCCAAAAGCGTATATTCTGTAAAACGCTCTACCACTTTAAAATGAGTAACTGCTTCTTTGCTGTTCTCAAAGGTCACCGCCATTTTTTTACGGTCCTTCGGGTGCCGGCCAATAGGCGCCTTGACAATCCCTTGTTCTACCGTGACAGCGCCGTGAACAATCGCCAAATACTTGCGTGTAGCTGTCTTTTCTTTGATCTGCTTCGCTAATGAAAGATGAGCCGCATCTTCCTTGGCTATGACCAGCAAGCCGGTCGTATCCTTATCGAGACGGTGCACAATACCGGGTCGAACCTCTCCGTTGATGCCGGATAAATCTTTGCAATGCTCTAAAAGAGCATGTACCAGCGTCCCGTGATGATTTCCTGCAGCCGGATGGACGACCATGCCGCGCGCTTTATTAATCACTGCTACATGCGCATCCTCATAGACAATATCCAAAGGCAAATCTTCCGGCTGCAAAGAGGATGCTTCCGGCTGCGGTTCGCGCCAGCAAACTTCCTGTCCCGCTTTGAGCTTAAAATTCGCCTTGGAGCTTTGGCCATCTACCGTTGCAGCGCCGGCAACCAACGCTTTTTGCACATGACTGCGCGAAGCCTGCTCCAAACGCTCCGTTAAAAAAACATCAAGACGGAAACCGGCCTGTTCCGGCTCCACCCTCCATAACTGGGTTGTATTATATTCGGTCATTCTGACGTTTCCCGTCCTTCCTCCCGTAGCAAGCCCCAAACAATTAGAGTCGCCCCCAGGCAAATACCAATATCCGCTAAATTAAAAATGGGCCAGATACGAAAATCCAAATAGTCAATAACAGCCCCCAAACGAACTCGATCCAGCAGGTTTCCTACCGCACCGCCAGCCAGCAAACTCATGCCGTACCGAACCCATATTCCCTGCGCCGCCAGCTCTTTATAGGCAAAGGCCAGAAAAGCCAGCAAAAAAGCGGCGATAGCAATAAAGAACAAAGTCTGATTTTCAAAAAGACCAAAAGCAGCCCCTGGATTTTGAATATACGTTAAATGAAAAATACCAGGCAGCACGGGAATGGATTCCCCTAACTGCATAGTCCCGGAAAACAACTTTTTCAGCAATTGATCGGCAATAGCCAGCGCTACGCCCCAAACAAACACCTTCAATACATTCTCTCCTGCCACTCAAAACCACTTGGTTCCTTAATTATTTTATTGTACAGGGAAATCAAGCAAAAGGCAAAGAAAAAGAGGTCCGGCTGAGCCAGACTCTCTTTTTCAAGGCTTTCGCTTTTTCTAGTTAACCCTAGTTTATTTGCTTAATACCGCAGCGCAACGCGCGCACAAAGTCGGATGTTCTTCATTTTGTCCGACTGACTGGCTGTAAATCCAGCAACGCTCACATTTTTCACCTTTAGCTGCCTGCACAAGCACCGCCATATCACCAGTTTCGTTCCGCACGGCGTTATCCGGAGCTTCTGCCAAAGGCAGTACTTCCGCGCCGGAGGTGATGGTCAAGGAAGCCAGTTCCCCTGCAGTCAGACCGGAAAGAAGCGCCAGATTTTCTTCTGCCGTATACACAACCAGGTTGGCATCCAACGAATGACCGATATCCTTATTGCGGCGAGCCTGTTCCAGAGCCTTCATAATATCGCCACGCACCGCCAAAAGCTTAGTCCATTTAGCGTCCAAAGCCTCATCCAAATACTGCGGGCAGGCTTCCGGCCACTCGCTCAATTGAATGCTCTCCAAATGTTCCTGGCCGCTTTGCTGGGGCAGGTACCGCCAAATTTCTTCACTGGTAAAGGTAAGAACTGGCGCCAGTAGTGACAGCAAGGTCATGGTTATTTTATGCATCACCGTTTGCGCCGCCCGACGCCGCTGATCATCCGGAAGTTCCGCATAGAGGCGATCTTTAATGATATCCAGATATACGGCGCTGAGATCAATGGTGCAGAAATTATGAATGGTGTGATACAGCGTATGGAATTCATACCGATCATACGCTGCTGTCACTTTTTCCCGCACTTGTTCCAAACGCAAAAGCGCCCAACGATCCAACTCGCTCAGCTGCTCATAAGCAACTGCATGCTGATTTGCATCAAAATCATTAAGATTGCTCAGCATATAGCGGAAAGTATTGCGGATTTTGCGATAAATTTCCGCCAATTGCTTGAGAATGTCATTGGAAATGCGTACATCTCCCTGGTAGTCGGCGGAAACCACCCACAGACGCAGAATATCCGCGCCGTATTGTTTGATGACCTGTTCCGGGAAAATAACGTTACCCACAGACTTACTCATTTTGCGGCCTTCGCCGTCCACAACAAAGCCATGCGTCAATACGGCCTTATAGGGAGCTCGTCCCCGCGTAGCTACAGAAGTGAGCAAGGAAGACTGGAACCAACCGCGATGCTGATCGCTTCCTTCCAAGTACATGTCCGCCGGCCAAGCAAGCTCTTCACGCTGCTCCAATACCGCTGCATGGCTAGAACCGCTGTCAAACCAAACATCCATAATGTCCGATTCCTTACGGAAATGGTCATGTCCGCATTTGGGGCAAGTCGTTCCTGATGGCAAAATATCTTCAGCGTCATATTTCCACCAAGCATCAGAGCCTTCCCGTCCGAAAAGCGCCGCTACAGCCTGAATGGTATCATCATTAATCAGCGGTTCATTACACTCGCGGCAATAGAAAATCGGGATTGGCACGCCCCAGACCCGCTGCCGGGAAATGCACCAGTCTTGGCGATCCGCTACCATGTTGTGAATGCGTTCTTCGCCCCAGCCTGGGTACCATTTGACGTCGCGAATAGCAGCCAACGCTTCTTCTCGATAACCGGCTACCGAAGAAAACCACTGCTCTGTAGCCCGGTAGATTACCGGATTTTTACAGCGCCAGCAGTGAGCGTACTGGTGGCGAATCGAACCTTTGGCCAAAAGCAAGCCGCGGCTTGCCAATTCCTTGATAATGGGCACATTAGCGTCTTCAATCTGCATGCCCGCAAAAGGACCGGCTTCTTCCGTGAATACGCCGCTGGGATTCACCGGGTTGATAACCGGCAAACCGTATTTCTTGCCGACTTCAAAGTCTTCCGGACCATGTCCCGGCGCCGTGTGCACGCAGCCGGTGCCTTGCTCCAACGTAACGTGCTCGCCCAGTACGATCGGAGCTTGCCGTTCCAAGAAGGGATGCTGAAAGACCAAGCCTTCCACATCGCTGCCTTTAAAGCGCTCCAAGATGGTAAAGTTCTCTTTTTTAGCTGCTTGAACTACCTGTTCCGCCAATTCCGCAGCCAACAGATATACTTCTTCATCCACTTTCACCCAGGCATACTCGATTTCCGGATGAAGGGCAATCCCGGCATTAGCCGGCAGCGTCCAAGTCGTCGTCGTCCAAATGACCGCATACGTTTTAGAGGCATCCACACCAACAGGCAGCTTCCCTTTAGCATCGACCAAGGGGAATTTCACGAAAATAGAGTGCGATTTTTTTTCGGCATACTCAATTTCCGCTTCCGCCAGCGCCGTTTCGCAGGATACGCACCAATATACGGTTTTAAGGCCTTTATAAATATGACCTTTTTTCGCCATTTCTCCAAACACTTCGATCTGTTTGGCTTCATAAGACGGTTTCAGGGTCACATAAGGATTATCCCAGTCGCCGCAAACTCCCAAGCGTTTGAAATCGCTGCGCTGGGCGTCAATCCATTTGTGAGCGTATGCATTACATTCCTGACGCAGCTGCAGCGGGTCCAGCTCATGACGGTTTAAGCCCAAATTTTTAATGGCCGCATGCTCAATCGGCAGGCCATGGGTATCCCAGCCAGGCACATAGGGCGCCTGAAAGCCGCGCAACGTCTTATATTTGATAATGATATCCTTCAAGACTTTATTAATGGTATGACCAATGTGAATATTGCCGTTAGCATAGGGAGGTCCATCATGCAAAATGAACTTTTCCTTGCCGGCGCGCCGCGCCACGCGCTTTTTATCAATATCGTTCTTTTGCCAGAAATCAATGATTTCCGGCTCGCGCTGAGGCAGATTGCCTCGCATAGGAAATTGAGTTTCCGGTAAATTAAGAGTTTTGCTATAATCCACTGTTTCCTGCACCTCCAAAAATACATAAAAGCCCCCCGTCCCGGAAAAGGGACGAGAGGCTATTTTCCCGTGGTACCACCCTTGTGACCGCCATGGCGGCCGCTTGTGGACACAGTAACGCGTGTCATACGGAAAGCGACTCATTATAGCCGTTTTCAGCTCCAGAGTGATCTTCCGCACACTGCTTCAGCCGGGCTTCCACCCTTCCCGGTTCGCTGTTTTCCACCTGCGCGCGTACTGTTTCCTTCATTGCCTATGTCCATATTTGAAACACATTATACACAAGTTTTATCAAAAAAGCAATGTGCCTGTTGGAAAGGAGCCTTATTCAACGATTTCTCTTCTCAGTTCCTTTTCCTCCAAAAGCTCCAATTGGGATTGAGCCAGCATGCGCATGCGCGAACGGAAGAGCTGCCCTTGCGCACACAGTTCATCGCATTCGGCCTGGATACGTTGCAATTGGGCATTAGCCTCATCAACAATCCGCCGGCTTTCCACTTCCGCTTCCTTACGAAGCAAATCCGCTTCTTTCCTAGCGTTAACCTTGACTTCTTCCGCCGCTTCTTGCGCTACAACCAACGTATTATGCAATGTATTTTCCAGGTTTTGAAAATACTGTATCTGCGACTTCAAGCGCTCTGTTGTTTCACGCAGATCTATATTGGTTCGATACAGTTCTTCATAGTCATGAAGAACTTGCTCGAGAAACTCATCGACTTCAGCTTCGTTATAACCTCTAAAAGCTTTGCGAAACTCCTGATTCTGAATATCCAACGGCGTAAGCATGATTCCTGTCCCCCTAATTGCTGCATTCATAAATATCGTCGCAACAGCAGACTCAAACGACCCTTTTTCGTCTCCCCTAGGATTTCAACAATTTCTACACGGCCCCGACCGCGCAAGGAGAGGATATCCCCCTGTTGCACGCTCTGCGAACCGCCTTTGGCTGGCTGCCAATTAACTCGCAGCTTATCGGCTTTAATCTCTTCCGCCATCCGACTCCTGGATACGCCATACCCGGAAGCTGCCACCACATCCAGACGCAAAGAAGGAACCGTCGTCTTAATTTCTTTGACGATTTCCTCTTTAGGTTCAAGCTCTGCTAAAGAAATTTCCTTGGTGCTCACCTGAGCGCCTCCTAAATAAGACAACTGCTGTAACAGATAATCTCCTAACGGCGCATCGGTTAATACCTGACAACCTTCGCTGGTCATCAAGATATCCCCCAAAACCTCGCGCTCAATGCCTACTCCCAGTAAGCCTCCTAAAACATCCCTGTGTGAAAGGCGCTCATAACGCTTGTCCCACGAAACGGCAATCGCCCGCAGGCCAAAATCGACTGCACCGTAATACTCGGCAGATACAAAGGCAGCCTTAACTCGTTCCGCTTGTTCATAACCGCCTTGCAGCTCAAGTCGTACTTTACCGTCCCACTGGGCAGCCACCGTTTCCGCCACGGAAATTCCAGCTGGATCCAAAAAATCACTGACTCGAAACCGACGCGAACGCAGGGCTTGTTCGGCTAAATCGAGCAGCCTGGCTGCCAAAATATCCTGGCCGCTGCTTTTATAATACCGTAAAATTTTTTCCCGATTATTCACGAATTGCCTTTCCCCATTTCCTTGGAACGCTCCGTTGCCGCCACTACAGCATCGATTAAAGCGGCGCGTACATTGTGACTTTCCAGCGCATGCAAGCCGGCAATGGAAGTTCCCCCAGGCGAAGCAACCATGTCACGCAAAATAGCCGGATGCTGTCCGGTTTGCACTACCATCTTCGCTGCACCCAATAAAGTCTGCGCCGCCATGAGAATGGCATTTTTCCGAGAAAGTCCAACGCGTACGCCAGCATCCGCTAAGGCGTCAATCATAAGAAATGCATACGAAGGGCCGCTGCCAGACAAGCCCGTAATGGCATCCAACAAGTTTTCATCCACTTTTTCCACGCGCCCTACGGCGGAAAATACGGCTCTAGCCGCCTGGTCCGCCTCTTGGTCTGCACGGCTGCCTAAGGCAAAAGCAGTCATGCCTTCCCCTACCGCTACAGGAGTGTTAGGCATGACACGAACAACGCGATGCTTGCGAAAATGGCTTTCTAAGAAATCTAACGGAATCCCGGCCGCCACGGATAAGATCAACGTTGTCGGTTTAGTCGCCAAAGCCAAGGTAGAGATGATTTGTTTCAAGACCTGCGGTTTAACGGTTAAAAACAAAATATCTGCTGCGCCGGTCAAAGCCGAGGCGCTTTCACTGCCCCGCACGCCATAGGTTTGTTCCAAAACCTGCAAGCGCTCTTCCGAGGTGTCAAATACCAACAGATTTTCTTGCGTCGTCATTTCCTTGTCCAACAGGCCGCGCAGCAGAGCCTCAGCGATAGCTCCGCCCCCCAAAAAGCCTATGATCTTACCCTGTAAAACTTGTTTCAATTGTTCATCCATGGTACAACCGTCCTGTCCTGATCATCGTAGGTGTAAGCAACATCCACATTCGCAGGAGCACAAAGAAAAATATGATGCCCCACTTTTTGAATACTGCCTCCCAAGGCATAGGTGGTGCCGCTCATAAAATCAATCATGCGTTTAGCCACTTCTTTGTCCGTGCCTTCAAAATTCACGACTACAGGCTTGCGGTTTTTTAAATAATCCGCCACATGCTGCACATCGTCAAAGTTAGCCGGCTCTACCACCATGACCTTCATCTGCTTAGAAGCAGCCGTTGCGCCCCCCGTGGCGGCATTCGGCAAATTGACCACATTATTCTGTACCGCAGAAGGTCTGGCGCTGCGCGGCGCACGTTCTTCAGCCGCAGGCTGCTGCGATTGTTGTTCTTGTTCCTTAGCATCTCCCGGCTCGATCAATCCCAATGTGCCGCACACTTTTTCTATAAATTTCATCTAACCTTCCTCCTTTGGAGCATATTGTCTAGCTCCGAATAACGCCGTACCGACACGCACCATATTGGCGCCTTCTTGAATAGCAACCTCAAAATCATTGCTCATCCCCATAGAAAGCCACTGCCACTCGCATTGCGGCAAAGCCGCCTCCCGTAAAGCCGCAAATAAGCTGTAAGCTTCCTGAAACACAGGCCTCACCGACTCAGCGTCCTCCATTAAGGGAGCAATTGTCATTAAGCCTTTTATTCTCACATGCGGCCATTGAGCTGCCTGTCGTGACAATTCCCAGACTGCATCCGGATCCATACCGAATTTGCTTTCTTCGCCTGAAACGTTCACCTGCAACAGTATTTCCTGAGAAATTCCTTGTTTGGCTGCTTCCTGCTCAATTTGCTGCAACAGTCGTTCACTATCCACTGAGTGAATCAAAGCAACCTTGCCTACGATTTGCTTCGCCTTATTAGTCTGTAAATGACCAATCAAATGCCATTTCGCTTTAACGCCGATATGCTCTATTTTAGGCAAAGCTTCTTGAACCCGATTTTCGCCAAACACAGTAAGTCCCGCTTCCAAGGCTTCTTCGACTACCTCTGCAGCATGATTTTTACTCACCGCAATCAAACAAATGGGCCCTGGCTGCTCAATTTCGGATTTGCGAGAGGCCAAAGCCTTCGCGATTCTCCCTTCCACCGCCTGCAGGCGTTCTGAAATCGAAGACATATTTTGTTCCCCCTAGCACATACCTGCCTTTGCAGTGGCTCTTTTAAGAAAAAAGAGCATGGGCGTCCCATGCTCTTTGCGAATTACCTCTTGTGCATGAAGACCGGCACATCCAGGCTAAAGTCAGGAACCTGTCCTACACGTTCCTTTTTGCCTTCATTGCCGCCAACTTGTACAGACCGCGCCGAGCGTTGATCGAAACCGGTCGCAATAACCGTAACCCTGACCTCATCCTGTAAGGTTTCGTCAATGACAGCACCAAAAATCAAGTTCACTTCCGGGTCTGCAGCCTGTTCAATAATGGCCGCCGCCTCGTTCACCTCAAATAAACTCAAGTTAGTACCGCCGGTGATATTTAGCAGCACCCCTTTAGCTCCATCAATGGAGGTTTCCAACAGCGGACTCTTGATAGCCGCTTCCGCCGCCGCAATGGCCCGTCCCTCGCCTGCAGCAACGCCTACTCCCATCAGAGCCGAACCGGTATCGCTCATAATCGTTTTTACATCGGCAAAATCCAAATTAATCAGACCAGGAACAGCGATCAAATCGGAAATGCCTTGAACGCCTTGACGCAGTACATCATCAGCTATCCGAAACGCTTCCATGATGGGCGTTCTCTTGTCCACGACCTGCATCAAACGATCATTAGGAATGGTAATCAGCGTATCCACGCGTTCTTTCAAATTGGCAATCCCTTTTTCCGCTTGCTTAAAACGGCGCTTTCCTTCAAAAGAAAACGGCTTAGTGACTACGCCAACTGTAAGGGCCCCTACTTCGCGAGCGCATTCGGCAACAACCGGCGCCGCACCAGTCCCTGTGCCTCCGCCCATGCCCGCGGTTACAAACACCATATCGGCGCCCCGCAAAGCCTTAATCAGTTCTTCACGACTTTCCTGAGCGGCTAAATCTCCAACCTCCGGGTTAGCGCCGGCCCCTAGACCTTTTGTTAGCTTTTCTCCGATTTGGATGCGATAAGGAGCCTGTGCCTGCAGCAACGCTTGAGCATCGGTATTTACGGAAATAAACTCCACGCCCTTCAATCCTGCTGCAATCATGCGATTGACGGCATTGTTGCCGCCACCGCCTACCCCTACTACTTTAATGGTTGCCAGATGCTCCAACTCCATGTCAAATTCCAACATGAACGAAAATCCTCCTTACGTCAAGGCTAAACGCCCTGCTGCATGCGAAAAAACTTATAATTACTTCCACGCGCCATTTCCATTTTCCTCTTTATAGAACCTATTTTTTCAGAAAATAGCGGCGTAATATCGCCAAATTTTGAAAAATACGCAACCCAAAGGCCAATAATGCTACATAATACAAGTCAATTCCTAAGCGTTCGCCGCTATAAACCAAACCAGCCGCCATTAACGCATTAGTAAAAAAACCGGTTACAAATACGCTATTGTCGAATTTCTCATCCGCTCCGGCGCGCAACCCGCCAAAAACAGTATCTAAGCAAGCCAAAAGAGCAATCGACATATACTTGGCATACTCAACCGGAACGGTTCCAGGAAGCAGAGAACCCACAAATAACCCCAAACATAAGCCTGCAATTGGAAGGTACATTACTGTGCGCCCCCTTCCTTAGCCGGTTTGGCGTATTCAAACCGGAAAGCGCCTTTATAAGCGGGAACTGCTACGCGATCCGTCTGCTTGATGGTCACCTGAATCCCCCAGAACTGCAAGGTTTCAACAACGCCGCCGCGCATGCGCAAAGCGTTTTCCAATGTTTTAGGTTCGCCTATGGCAATGATCTCATAGGGCGCCGACGAACGGGTATTGTTCACCGACAATGTCGGACCGGCGCAGCGTATTTCCGACGAAGCGATAAGCCGCTGCTCATTAATCGACATGGCTTCCGCTCCAGCAGCCCAAAGTTCATTAATTACTTTAAGAATATCATCATCATGAATAACATATAAGTTCGGATTTTCCCCCGGTTTGGATGGCCGTTTGCTGTCATTGATCGTTACCACAACACCAGGGCCTGTCAAATCAACGACGCCTGCACCCATCTGAATCAGCTGCATTTCTTTCGAAGTCCGCCCACCTAGGGCCTGTTCGCGCAACTCTTTTACCTGGTTGTTCAACGAGTCTCGTTCCTTTTCCGTTTGCAGCAGTCGTTGCGACAAATCCTCCACTCGCTGCACTGACAACGCTGACCGCATATCTTCTGTTGTTTTAAACTGCACCGCCAGCATAATCCCCAAAATAAAACAAACCAAAGCAATGGCCCATTGCCCTTGTTTAATCGACAACACCGTTCTTGACTCCCTTCTTGTGTTTCCTCTTTTCAAGCTTTAAGGCTTGAATTTGATTACCGGTGTCGCAAAACTGACATCGAAATAATCCACTCGTTCTAACTTATCTCCCAATTGTTCCACAAGTTCTTGTACTTTCTGAGCTTTTTCCGTCATTTTCGTTCCATCACCCAAGCGAACCTTCGCTCCAGAAAGCAAATATAACTGCATTTTCTCGGAAGTTACAAAGTGCACTTCCGATACTTTTTCTAACGTTTTCGCGTCCAAACGGTCTAAAAACTGCAGCGCCATGATCACCTGCGGTTGGCTCAGCTTATCGCCAATATACTCTTGCCCCGCGGAAATGCCAGTAATAAAGGGCCATCGCATATCTTTAAGATAACGCTGCACATTGAGTACCGTACCGTCACGATCTATTGCTAAAATACCATACGCTGCCGTTACATACGCTAACGGACGCCTTTCTTCCACAGCAATGCGCAAATTCCAGGGAAATTTCCTCTCCACTTCAGCCCGGCGAATGCGCAAATCCTGCTCTAAACGATGTTGCAGAAGTTCCGGTCTCACTCGCAGCAAATTGACCGGTTCTCCAATCCCTGCAATCACCAAAAGCTCCTCCTTGGAAAGTTCCTGCAACCCTTCGACTTCTACATGTCCCAGGGCCAACCAAGAAGAGCCGCTGAGCCACAAGCCGCCAAAGCCGAGAAAGCAAAAAAGCAAGCCCAAAAGCAGCAGCGGCCAAAAGCGAAACCTTCTTTTAGGAGAAATAGCCCCTGCGCCCATAGCATCGACTCCTACTCTAATTTATCATTTTATAAAGATTATACCATTAGCAAAGTCATTCGTCACACCAGACCTTATGCCCAAAGATGAGCGCTAAACATCACGTATTGGTGCAGCAAGAGGACAAGCGCGCCTCTGTTTGGAAGCGCAGCTTGCCCTCTTGCTTATTTCCGCGTCAACGCTTGCAATAAAATGCGCTCGCACAGCGCTTCAAAAGAATGGCCTTCAGCCGCTGCCGCTTTAGGCACCAAGCTGGTTTCCGTCATACCGGGAACGGTATTAACTTCCAATACATAGGGGCGCAGTTTTTCGTCCAGCATAATGTCCGCTCTGGCAACGCCAAAACATCCTAAAACCTGGCAAGCCTGCACTGCTGCCTGTTGGACCATCAGCGTCACATGCGGCGGCAATTGGGCGGGGACAATATATTTCGAGGCCCCTTTAGTATATTTGGATTGATAATCATATACGCCGGATTTCGGAGCAATCTCAATAACCGGCATAGCCTCGGCGCTTGCAGTATCACACCACACAGGAACCGTAATTTCTCGGCCGATAATGCACTCTTCCAGTAATGCAGTTTTTCCGTACCGGAACACTTCTTCCAAGGCGGCTTGCACATCTTCCGCTTTGTGTACCATGCACACGCCAATGCTGGATCCTTGGGCAGCCGATTTAATAACCACAGGCAAGCCAAATTGTTTGATAACTGCTTGGGCCAAAGCCGCCTTGTCCTCTTGCTCTTGCAGCACCGCAAACCGCGGTGTTGGCACATCAGCGCCTTGAAACATCATTTTAGAAGCCACCTTGTCCATAGCCAGCGCACTAGCCAATACGCCAGAGCCAGTATAAGGCAGCTGCTTTAATTCCAGAAGTCCTTGCAGAGTCCCGTCTTCGCCATACTTGCCGTGAACGGCGACAAAAACTACTTCCGCACCGCAATCGGCCAATTGTTTTTCGATCCGCGCCGGTTCCAGATCAATTCCCACTGCTTGATACTCCAAGCGCTGTAACGCCGTCAAAATAGCATTGCCAGTCCGCAGCGAAACCTCACGCTCCGTGGATGGACCTCCCATGACTACGGCAATCTTCTTTTCCTTCATTTTCCTTTGCCTTCTTTCCTTGGGATCCTTCATTCATTAGCACTTATGGTTTTTCAACAAAGCCGCCAATTCTTCTCCTGCGCGCCAAATATCGCCGGCTCCCATGGTCATAATCAAATCACCCTGCTGCATATGTTTCATGGCAAACTCAGCCAACACAGCTTTATCCTGCACATAATAAACTTCTTGTCCTTCTTTGGAAACAACCGCTTGGAACAGCATTTCTCCGTTTACCCCTTGAAGCGGCGCTTCACCTGCCGAATACACGTCGGTCAGCACCAATACGTCCGCTGCGCCAAAGGCCGCGCCAAATTCGCGATATAACAGCTGCGTCCGGGAATACCGATGCGGCTGGAATAAACAAACCAGCCGTTTCGGCTGGGTTTGTCGCGCCGCAACGAGAGTCGTCGCCACCTCGGTAGGATGATGTGCATAATCGTCCACAATCCAGACGTTTTCATCGCGGTATTTTGTCTGAAAACGCCGTTTCGCACCTCGAAACTCCAACAAAGCAGCTGCAACGCCCGCAAAAGGCAAGCCAGCTTCTAACGCAACGATAATAGACGCCAATGCATTAGAAACATTGTGTCGTCCCGGTACCGTCAACGTCACCTCTCCTAAGCAGTTTTCCTTATGCCATACTTCAAAAGTAGTGCAACCAGTTTCCATGCGAATATGTAAGGCTCGGTATTCTGCATCAGAACGTTCCAGACCATACGTAACTACTTGTCGGTTCAAGCGGGGCAAAATCATTTGTATATTTTCATTATCCAGGCAAACCACGGCTTTGCCAGTTTCAGGCAAGCGCGCTACAAAATCAACAAACGCCTGCAATACATTTTCCATTGTTCCGTAGTGATCCATATGATCATTTTCTATATTGGTAATGACAGCCATCTGCGGAGATAGTTTGAGGAACGAACCGTCGCTTTCATCCGCTTCAGCCAACAAATAACGTCCGCGGCCCCATTTGGCATTACTCGCCAGATAATCCACATCGCCGCCAATAATCACCGTGGGATCTGCGCCGCAACGCTCAAAGATCAACCCCAGCATGGAAGTTGTTGTCGTTTTGCCGTGAGCTCCGGCTACGCCGACTCCATCTTGTTCCAGCATAAATGCCGCCAATACATCGGCTCGATGCAACACCGAAAGCCCCTGTCTAAGGGCAGCCGCAAGCTCCGGATTATCGGCATGAATGGCCGTAGATACGACCACTGCGCCTGCACCGGCTATATGTTCTTCCTTATGACCAATATGCACAACAGCTCCAGCTGCGCGCAAGCGAGCTAAGGTAGCTGAATCCTGCGCATCCGAACCGGATACTTGCATTCCTTTTTCCAAGGCAATAGTGGCCAAAGCGCTCATGCCTGCGCCGCCAATGCCGATAAAATGATACTTAGTTGTTGATGAAAGCAACGTTATTCTTCCTCCTTGCCGCTCTAGGCAGCGCTACTTAACCAATTTAACAGCCCATTCGGCAATATCCCTGGCCGCTTGCGGGCGTCCCAACGCCCTGCTGGCTTCCGCCATGGCGGTCAATTGCTGCGAATCGTCCAACAAGGTCAGCACGGTTTCTTGCAAAAGGCCTTCTTCCAATTGTGCGTCGCCCAACACTTTAGCTGCTCCGGCATTAGCCAGTACACGAGCATTCCACTCTTGATGATTTTCCGCCGCATACGGGTACGGCACTAAAATTGCCGGTACGCCGCGCACGGTCAGCTCCGCAATCCCCAGCGCCCCAGCGCGAAACACGGCTAAATCCGCTGCCGCCAAGGCCGCCGGCATTTCATGCAAATACGGACGAACAAAAAGGCGCGGAGCTTCTTCCAGCCCACGTCGCCGCAGTTCGTCAACTACGTTATTATACTCGTTTTTCCCTGTGATGTGCAACACTTGCACATCCTCCCGCATCGCCAAGGCAGCGTGTACTTCAATCATCGCCTGATTAATGCTGCGGGCGCCCCGGCTGCCGCCGGCAACTAGGAGGGTCTTGCAAGAACTGCTCAGTCCCAATTGTTTCAAGCTTTCCTCCCGCTGCGCTGTCAGAACCTCGCGACGCACCGGATTGCCTGTCACCGCCTGGCGGCAACGGCCGGAAAAACGGCTGGAAGCCTCGGCATAACCCAAAGCCACGCCATCAACAACATGCGAAAGAAGTCGATTGGTAATGCCTGCAATGGCGTTCTGTTCCTGAATCAACGTCGGAATTCCCAACAAAAATGCAGCCAACAACACCGGTCCGCAGACATAGCCCCCAGTCCCCACGACCACTTGCGGCCGAAATTGACGCAATAAGCTTATCGACTGCCATACGCCGCCCAAAGCGGTTGCTGCCGCCTGCATACTTGCAAGCAAATTTTTCCGGTTCAACCCGCGGGAAGCTACAGTAGCAAAGGGAATCCCAGCCTTAGGAACCAGCTCCGCTTCCAAACCGCTTGCTGTACCAATGTATAAAAGCTCGGTTCCCGGATGCAAATGGCAAATTTCTTCGCCAATCGTCAGCGCCGGATAAATATGTCCGCCGGTTCCACCGCCGGACAATACTACTTTCATGCTTGTCCTCCTGTTGCCGCCTCCAGCGCCGCAACACATTCTTTAAAAAAGCGTCCGCGCTCTTCAAAACTAGAAAATTGATCGAAACTGGCACAAGCCGGCGACAACAACACCACTTCCGAAGGCTGCGCCAGAGCTTTGGCTACTTGTATCGCCTCTTCAACGCCAGAAACAAGACGAATCTGCTGCACTCCCGCTTGCCGGGCCGCCGATTCAAAACGATCCGCCGCCGCACCAAACAAAAGCAAGCAACGAGCCTTATCCTTAACAAGCTTCATCATGGTCTGTAAATCTGTATTCTTATCCTTGCCTCCCGCCAGAAGAATAATGCCGGTATCAAAGGCTTCCAGAGCCTTAATGGTCGATTCTGGATTGGTAGCCTTAGAGTCGTTATAATATTTTACATTATCAATTTCAGCCACTAATTCAATGCGATGCTCCACACCTTCAAAGGAGCGCAGCACTTCACAAATCACCTGCGGAGTCACGCCTGCCACATACGCCATAGCCGCCGCAGCCAGCACATTTTCCACATTATGAGCTCCAGGAAGGCCCAACTCCGCTGCATCCAGCAACGATATTTCCGCCCCCTGCCAACGAATCACCATTTTCCCAGCGCGAACAAAGGCGCCTTCAGGCAATACTTCCAAACGACTGAAAAAAAGCACCCGTCCCGGGGCTCGTTTAGCCATATCACGCGTGATCGGGTCATCATAATTAAGAACAACAACGTCTTCGGCGCCTTGTTTATTAAAGACCCGCTCTTTGACACTGCTATACTGCTCCACTGTACCGTGGCGTTCCAAATGGTCCGGCGTCACATTCAATACAGCTGCCACATACGGGCGAAACTCCTGTACGCTTTCCAATTGATAACTGGAAATTTCAGCCACTGCCATGTCATTAGCTCCCAAGTCCAGCACCTGTTCCGAAAGGCCTGCGCCAATATTTCCGCCTACAGCCGTTTTAAAGCCGCTGGCCTTGATCATTTCCCCCAAAAGAGTGGTCGTCGTAGTCTTGCCGTTTGTTCCTGTGATAGCCAGCATAGGCGCCTTACAAAGCTGATACGCAATCTCCACTTCACTAACTACCGGAATCCCTCTTTGCTGCGCCTTACCCACGTACGCCGCCTTCAATGGAATTCCAGGAGACACTACTAGAAAATCAGCGTCTTCCAGGCGCTCTTCCGCTTCCGCACCTAGTTGCAGATGAATTCCTTCATTCGCCAGATTCAACACCTGCAGTGGCAGCTGCTCCGCTTCCTTGCCGTCCACCAATGTCACATCCGCCTGTACACGCCGTAACGCTTTGGCCACCGTTACGCCACTCACGCCTGCACCTAATACAACAGCCTTTTTCGCTGCTATTTCCATACGTCTTCCTCCTACCTGCTCCTGTTTATCAACGCAAGCCGCTCATCCACAAAACGCCCAACGCCGCCAAAGCAGCGCCTACGCCACTTAACCAAAAAACCAGAACCACCTTGCGCTCCGACCAGCCTCCCAATTCGAAGTGATGATGCAAAGGACTCATTCGAAAAATGCGCTTCCCTGTCGTTTTAAAGGAAAACACTTGCAAAATAACAGATAAAGCCTCCGCTACAAAAACAAGGCCCACGATACCCAACAGCAGTTCTGTCTTAGTCAATACCGCCAGAGCCGCCAAGGCGCCTCCCAGAGCCAATGAGCCAGTGTCGCCCATGAAAATCTTCGCCGGATACGCATTGAACCACAAAAATCCTAAGCAGGATCCTGCCAGAGCCACCGCAAATGCGCCAAGCCCTTCGTGCCCAAAGTAAGCGGCAATAACCGCATAGCAAACACTGGCAACCGTCATGGTTCCCGCCGCTAAACCATCCAAGCCATCCGTCAAATTCACAGCATTGCTGGCACCAACAAGAATAAAAAATAAAAAAGCATAATAACCCCAGCCTAAATCAAGCATTTGCGAAGTTCCCGGAAGCCATATTTCCGTGCCTCGCTGCAAATAGACCTGTGCTACATACGCCAGCACTAGCGCCAGCGCCGCCTGTCCCAAAAGCTTCTGTTTGGCAGTCAGCCCTAGATTTCGCTTCAAGACCACTTTAATATAATCATCACTAAAACCAATCAAGCCATGCCCTACAAAAACCAAGTACACTACCAACACTTCCGGACGCCAACCGCCAAAAAGCAAGGTAGCTACCGTCATGGACAAAAGCATCAGCAAACCGCCCATCGTGGGCGTTCCCGCTTTGGCCAAATGACGCTGGGGTCCTTCTTCGCGAATACTCTGTCCGAATTTCAGTTTATGTAAAATCGGTATTAAAATCGGCCCTGCCGCCAAAACAACCGCCATGCCGGCAAGGCCCGGCAAAATCCACTCCATCATCTTTCAAAGACTCCCTGTTTTTGTTATTTAGATTTTCAACGCAAGCGCTCTAGAATCGCTTCCATATGCATCCCGCGCGAGCCTTTCACAAGCACCGTATCACCCTTGCGTAAAATGCTTCGCAAGGCGTATTGCGCTTCTCCATGATCATTGCAGGCCAAAGCAATTTCCGCTCCTGCCAGTCTGGCTGCTTCCGCAATATAGCCAGCCAAAGGGCCTACGGTCACAACATGACGTATGCCGGAAGTAACCAAATGAATACCGATAGCTCGATGCGCTTCAATAGCAGCATCCCCCAATTCCAGCATATCCCCTAAAACAGCCACAACCCGTCCCTGGGCGATGGCAGCCACGGTGTCAATAGCCGCTCGCATCGAGAGCGGACTGGCATTATAGGCGTCATTCACCAAAAGATACCGCGGCGTCTGTTCAAATTCGAAGCGCATGCCGCTCGGCTCATATTGCTGCAGCGCGGCAGCAATATCCGCCAGCGACAATCCCGCCGCTTCTCTCGCTATTGCAACAGCAGCCAAGCTGTTATACACATTGTGTACACCTACCGCAGGAATCTCCATTACTTGCCGCTCATCTTTATAGCAGCATACATAACGAATACCTTGGGCTGAATAATGGACATTCTCCGCCCACACGTCCGCCTTTTCATTCAAGCCATAAGAAACTACACGGCAGGGAGCTTGCGCCGCCATAGACCTCACCAGAGCATCATCCTGGTTCAATACGGCTATGCCGTCATTGGGAAGCGCCTGCACCAGCTCCGCCTTTGCTTTAGCAATATTGGCCACAGACCCGAGAAGTTCCAAATGCGTTTCTCCTACATTGGTTACAATGCCCTGTGTCGGCCGGGCAATATCCGCTAGTTCCGCGATCTGCCCCAAGCCTCTCATGCCCATTTCTACTACAGCCGCTTCATGAGAAGGTTCCAACGATAACAATGTTAGGGGCAGGCCAATTTCGTTATTGAAATTTCCCTTTGTTTTCAATACATTAAAACGAGCCCCTAAGGCTGCAGCCACCATATCCTTCGTACTGGTCTTCCCATTAGAGCCAGTTACGGCAATAACAGGAATGGCAAAACGCAGCCGATGAAAGCGCGCTAAATCCTGCAACGCTTTACGCGTATCGGCAACCAGTACAACCGGGAGAGATACGTCTTCTAACACTGCATCTTCACGCTGCACCACCAGAGCCGCCGCGCCAGCCTGTATCGCGTCAGCCAAAAAATGATGGGCGTCAAAGGACTCCCCGGCCAAGGCTACAAAAAGCTCGCCCGGCTGCAACGCGCGCGTATCGGTTGCAACCCCTTTGCAAGACTGTTGCTCACCTTTTCCCCGCACTACCTTGCCGCCTGTGGCCTCCACTATCTCCGCTAATGTAAACCGTGCACTCATCTTTATGCCTCCTTTTGCCGCAGCCATTCCTGAATTATTTCCTTATCATCAAAATGAATTGTCTTGTCTTTTAAAATTTGATAGTTTTCATGTCCTTTGCCAGCTACTAAAATAATATCGCCTGGCTGAGCCAATTCCAAGGCCCGTCCAATGCCTTGCCGGCGATCCACTATCTTTTCATATTGCACCTCCGGGCGCAACTCTTGTAAAATGCCCACTTCGATTTCACTCAAAATGGTTTCCGGCTCTTCCGAACGAGGATTGTCCGAAGTGGCGATGACCACATCGCTATACTTTGCAGCCAGCGCCCCCATCAAAGGACGTTTCGTGCGATCCCGGTCGCCGCCGCAGCCAAATACGGTCACCACTCTGGCAGGCTTCATCTCCCTGGCTGTACGTAAAATATTTTCTAACCCGTCCGGAGTATGCGCATAATCAACAATAACAGCAAATTCCTTACCGCCGTCTACCCGTTCAAAGCGCCCAGGCACGCCGGGAAAGGAAGCCAAGGCTTCTTGTATTACCGGCCAAGATACGCCTTCGCTTAAAGCCGCTCCTATGGCTCCTAATGCATTGTAAACATTAAATCGTCCCGTGAGAAGCAGTTTAACCGGCCATGCTTCGCCTTTTCGTTGCAACAGGAAGCGCGCACCTTCCGGCGTCACCTGAACATTTTTAGCCAGCAAGTCCGCTTGGGCATCCTCAATCCCATACGTAAGTATGTCACACGCAGCCGCGTCCCGCATGACATCCGCCGCTGCATCATCCGCGTTGATTACCGCATGCTTGCCTGTTTTAGAACCAGCCTGCGAGGCAAGAGAAAACAAGCGAGCCTTAGCTTCTGCATACTCGCCAAGAGTTTTATGAAAATCCAAATGATCTTGAGTCATATTGGTAAACATAGCCATATCAAATTCACAGCCGGCAATACGGTCCAGGGCTAAAGCATGCGAAGATACTTCCATGACGACATAATCCATGCCGGCTTTCGCCATACGCCACAGCAACGCCTGAAGTTCCACTACATCAGGCGTCGTATTCTTCGCAGGAACCTTTTCATCGCCTATGAGCGACTGAATCGTTCCAATCAGGCCTACTCGATAGCCAGCCGCCTCCAAGATAGCTTTTAATAAATAGGTTGTCGTAGTTTTGCCGTTTGTACCGGTAACTCCCAACAAACGCAGTTTCTGTGTCGGCCTATCATAAAAAAAAGGAACAATGCGTCCCATCGCTTCACGTACATCCGGAACCACGAGCACAGCAGCTCCTGAAACCGTTAGCGGCCTTTCCGCCAAAAGAGCCACAGCCCCTTCAGCTACTGCCTTTTCGGCAAAATCATGCCCATCTACTTTACTGCCTGGCAAACAAATAAAAAGGCTTCCCTGTGTTACTTGTCTGGAGTCCTGCGTAATGCCAGTGATTGCAGCCTCACAAATCCCTTGGCATTGGACTTCCGGCAATAGCGCTATAATTTCTGACAGCATCTTTTGCATCAGTACATCTCCTCTGCATTTACTTGCTATTAATTGTAACGATTACTATAAAAAAAGTCCAATCACGAAAGTATGACAAAATACGAAAAAGCAACCGTACTGGCTGCTTTTCATAACTCTATTAATAAAAAATATAATAGCTTAGCGATTAGTACCTGCTTGCGCTGTCGCTCCCTTTAAGTTAGCTTTTACGCGATCCCAAAGATTGTCCTGCGCTTCCACTGAAGCGGCACTTGGAGCCGTCTGAGGGTTAATACAGTACAAGTTTTGCGGCGTTACCATGCCTAACTCACGCGTAGCAACGGCTTGAATACGCTGTGGCGCTTTGAGTTGGGCAATTTCCAACTGCAATTGTTCGTTCTCTTTTTCCAATGACATAATTTGGGATTTCGTCTTTACAACCGAATAGCCGGTCGTAACGACGAATTCACTGCAAACTGCACCAACAATGGCCAACACTGCTATGCCGCAAACAAGCAAGCCTACTCTCGCTCGCAAACGAACATCGCATTGCGGTTGCTTACGAAAGGTTTTTGCAGGTGTATGTTGCTGTTCTTCTACAGGATGTTTCCACTCCTGTCTTTGTTGAGCCAACATGCAAGTCCCTCCTTGGATCTGATTACCTGCCCAGTTTTTCAGCTATACGTAATTTGGCGCTTCTCGCCCTGGGATTGTTCTCCAGTTCCTGCTCTGAAGGCGTAACTGCCTTGCCTAGCAACCGCACTTGCGGCTGGTGGCCGCACATGCATATAGGAAGCTTAGGAGGACAAATACATCCTTTCGCCGCCGCAGCCAACGCCTGTTTCGCTGCACGGTCTTCTAGCGAATGAAAGGTAATAATGGCCAATCTCCCGCCAGGGAGTAAATGTTCAATAGCAGTACGAAACGCCCCCTGCAAAATTTCCAGTTCTTGATTTACTTCAATCCGAATAGCCTGGAAAGTGCGTTTAGCCGGGTGCGGCCCGTCTCGCCGGGCGGCGGCTGGAATCGCTCGTTTGATAATGTCCACTAATTGGCCGGTTGTCTCTATAGGGGCCGTCTGCCGAGCGGTTGCAACAAAGGAAGCAATTCGCTTAGCCCAACGTTCTTCCCCAAACTCTTTAATAATGCGCGCCAATTCCTCTTCCTCATACGTATTGACCACATCATAAGCGCTGCGCGCTTGCTGCGGATTCATCCGCATATCGAGAGGCGCATCCTGTTGATATGAAAAACCACGCTCTGCAACGTCTAACTGATGCGAAGAAACACCGAGGTCAAAAACAATGCCATTGACCTTTTCTACGCCTAATTCCGCTAAAACATCGCCGAGACGAGAAAAATTACTGTGTATTAAATCCACTTGGCATGGCACACCGCTCAGTTTTTCTCTGCCGGCCGCCAACGCCGCCGGATCTTGATCAATACCTATGAAGCGACCTTGTGCGCTCAATTGGTCCGCCAAGTATTTGGCGTGACCAGCGCCGCCCAAGGTGCAATCTACATAAATTCCTGCAGGATCCTGCATTACCGCCTGCACGGTCTTTTCTAACAATACGCTGACATGGTGAAACTCTTGCAAAACGAACCTCCTCGTCATCAAATCCCCAGATCAATCAACTCCTGGGTCAAATCCGATACGCTCGGAGCTAAGGCCTCATTATAGGCCTGCCACGCATCTTGACTCCAAATTTCGATACGATTTGATACACCGATGACGACAACTTCTTTTTCTAAGCGTGCGTGTTCACGCAACACGGGCGGAAGTAAAATTCTTCCTTGTTTATCATACCCTATTTCGGCGGCGCCTGCAAAGAAAAATCGCGTAAAAGCTCGGGCTTCCGGCTTAGCTAAGGGTAATTTTTTCAATTTTTCTTCTAAAACACTCCATTCAGACAAGGAATAACCAAACAAGCAGGCATCAAGTCCCTTGGTAAAAACAACTGTCTCTCCCAGTTCTTCGCGGAATTTAGCAGGTAAAAACAGGCGACCTTTGGTATCTACAGTATGTTGATACTCTCCCAAAAGCACCTTTATCACCCACTTTCCACCACTTTAACCCACATTTATGGATATTCGGATTTATTCGAAAAAATCCTGCTGATTTTTCCAAGTTTTTTACATTTTAATAAAAAGAGAGCAAACGCCCCAGACAGCGAGACTTTTGGCCTATTTTTATTCTTTTTGCGAAATTAGCGCATTTTTCCGCCTTGACTTGCGCTCTAACAGAAAAAAATTGCTTTCAGCGTGTGCTCTATGCAGATCAATGTTATAATAAACCATAGAATCAGTTCTACAACAACAGAGCACTAGGAGGAAAATCATGAAAAACATCACCAAAGAAATGAGCATTATCGAAGTAGTCCAACAGCACCCGGAAACGGTAGACGTATTCCGCAATTTCGGCATGGGCTGCCTAGGCTGCGCCGCCGCCCGGTTTGAAAACATCGAGCAAGGCGCCAGCGCACACGGCATTGACATCGAAGCGCTGATTACCTCGTTAAATCAAGCGATTGCCTAGTAAAATAAGGCATAAGAAAAGGCCGCCTGAATAGCGGCCTTTTCTTATGCCTTATTTTACTAGAGAAACGGCTCTATCTTCCCTAAAATAGAAGCTTTCGGCAAAAAGCCGACGATTTTTTCCGCTACTTCGCCATCTTTTACCAACATCATCGTCGGCAAACCTTTAATATCATAGCGTTGAGCCAAAGAGCGATTTTCATCTACATTGATTTTTACGATTTTCAATTTACCTGCCAGTTCTGCGGACACTTCTTCCAAAACAGGAGTCAGTTTGTTGCAATAGCTGCACCAGGGCGCCCAAAAATCAACCAACACCGGTTGCTTCTCGTCCAATACTTCCTCCTGGTACATTGCATCATTCACTTCTTTCAAAGCAGCCATTCATACTCCTCCTTTATGTCTCAACTCGATCATGATACACGCGTCATACACTACCTGCAAGCCTAATTCTTTAGCTTTTTCCACCACTTCCGCCGTATCAGCTCCCGGTTGCAGCCAGACCTTGGAGATATTTAAACGTTGGCATTCCTCTAAAATTCCCAAAGCAACTTTAGGAGGTACTACGACATTTACCGCTTCAACCGGTTCCGGCAAGTCCGCTAAGGAAGCGTAGCACGTTTGGTCGTCAATTTCTTGCAATCCCGGATTGACGGGCAATACATGCAACCCATTATTTCGCATCACTTGAAAAATTTTATAGCCAAATTTCCCCTTGTTGGATGTCGCCCCCACTAACGCCCAATTTTTACATTGCAGCAACGCTGCCATTGTTTCTTTCATGCGATTCCCTCCTTTAAGAAATATATTCTTTTCAGAACGCCAAAGTCCTTCCTCAATCAACGCTTACCCGAACGAATCTTTGACTCTTCGCCTTTCAGCAGTCGCTGAATATTAGGGCGATGGCGCACAATGACAAAGACTGCCGCCAAAACGCCAAACGCCAAAACAGCCGGCTCTTCTCCTAAAAACCACATGCACACAGGCACCAATGCCGCTGCTACGATGGAAGCCAGCGACACATAGCGGGTCAACCAGACAATCAGCGCCCAAACCGCAAAAACAATCAAGGTCACTTTAGGCACCAAAAAAGCAATAACTCCCAAGCCTGTCGCCACACCGCGCCCGCCTTTGAAACCCAGGAAAACAGACCAATTATGTCCGGCAATAGCAGCAATGCCCGCTGCCACCAACCAAAGAGACGGCGCCGCCATTTGGCTGGCCAGCCAGACGCCAAAAACGCCTTTGGCGGCATCCGTCAAGAACACCAAAAAAGCAGGCCAAGGTCCCAGCACCCGAAAGGCATTGGTCGCTCCAATATTACAGCTGCCCAGTTGCCGCAAATCCGTATGCCAAAACGTTTTTCCCAACAGCAAGCCATTGGGAACAGATCCCACCAAATAGCTCACAGCGACAATCCAAAGAAACTCCACCATGCAGCCTCCTTTTTACGCATCTTCCTTTTCCTTGCGGTTACGCACTACCAGCTTCAGCGGCGTACCTTCAAAGCCGAAGCTTTCACGCAAGCGATTTTCCAGAAAGCGCAGATACGAAAAATGCATCAATTCCGCTTCGTTAACAAAAAAGACAAACGTCGGCGGCTGTACATCCGCCTGAGTAGCAAAATAAATACGAAGCCGCTTGCCATGTCCTGTGGGCGGAGGGTTTATCGCTACCGCATCCTCTAGGACTTGGTTCAAAACGCTGGTTTTCACACGCATGTTGTGCTGCTCCGCCACATATTTAACAAGCTCCGTTACTCGCGGCACCCGCTGTTTAGTCAAAGCTGACAAATACACAACCGGCGCGTACTGCAAAAAGGCCAGTTCGCTGCGAATGGCTTCGGTATAGCGCAAGGAGGTCTTGCTGTCTTTTTCCACCAAGTCCCATTTATTGACGACAATCACGCAAGCCCTGCCTGCTTCATGAGCATAACCGGCAATCTTCTTATCCTGCTCGGTTACGCCTTCTTCGGCGTCAATCACCATTAACACCACATCCGCCCGGTCCACCGCTCGCAGAGCGCGAACAACACTATAACGCTCGACCGGCATTTCAATCTTCGCTTTACGGCGCATTCCCGCCGTATCGATCAACATAAATTTTTGCCCGTCTTTGGTAAAATGAGTATCAATAGCGTCCCGCGTCGTACCGGGAATATCACTGACAATAACCCGGTCTTCACCGATCATGGCGTTGACCAAGGACGATTTGCCAACATTAGGTCGACCAATTACGGCCACCTTGATTACGTCTTCTTCAACCGTTTCCGTCTCTGCGTCCGCCGGGAACGAGGCAACCACCGCATCCAGCAGATCCCCCAGCCCCATGGCGTTGGCGGCAGAAATACCGACGGGATCTCCCAAGCCCAAGTTATAGAACTCATAAATAGCCAGTTCTTGATTGATATGGTCTACCTTATTCACGGCCAGCACCACTGGTTTTCTTGTGCCGCGCAGCATATGGGCTACTTCTTCATCCGCATTGGTCGCTCCAGTTTTGCCGTCGACCACAAATACAATAACATCCGCCTCTTCCATAGCCAGGCGAGCCTGGTGACGCATTTGGCTCAAGATTTTATCTTCTGTCTCAATCTCAATCCCGCCGGTGTCGATCATGGTGAATTCTTTTCCCAGCCACTCGCCGTCCATATAAATACGGTCCCTGGTTACTCCCGGCATGTCCTCCACAATGGATACTCTCTTCTTGCCTATCTTGTTAAACAAAGTTGATTTGCCAACATTCGGCCGGCCAACAATGGCCACAATCGGTTTGCTCAATGTCTCGCACCTTCTTTCCGCCGCAACCCTGCAGTCCGGCTCAATGGTCAATTCCTTCGCGCATTTCAATTCCTTGCGCAAAAGGATGACGCAGTTCCTTCATCTCCGTAATCAAGTCCGCCTCCGCCAATACGCCTGGCGTAGCGTAGCGTCCGGTCATCACAATTTCCGCGCGCGGCTGCGGCCGCTTCTTGTGCTGCCGCAAAGCGGCGACAACTTCCGCTTCCGCCAGCAAGCCGCAAGCAATGGCGATATTGATTTCATCCAAGATAACCATATCATAGACGCCTTCTGCTAAAAAGGACTGGACCAATTCCCAGCCTTGCCGCGCCAGACGGCAATCGATTTCCTCGGGTTGGTCCAAATTGACAAAATCATTTCTCCCTGCAGGAAACAAGTCAATCCCGTCTAACTCTTGGAGCGCCTTTACCTCGCCATACCCCGGGTCATCCTTCATGAATTGCACAATCGCAATCTTCCAGCCTTTTCCCCAGGCCCTTAGGGCCAAACCCAAAGCCGCTGTCGTCTTCCCTTTGCCATCGCCGGTATACACCTGAATCAAGCCCAAGCGCTTCAAAGGATCCGCCCCCTCAACAAGTCAAACAGATCTTCCGCTCCATGAGCAATACGCACATCGCAGCCGGCTTGTTCGCTCACCTGGTCCAGCGTCATATCGTCGAGGAATATCTCCTCGCCCTTGCGCAGAGCCACTCCCGGCAGAATCAAGCGCTGCGGTCGCGCGTCTTCGCGTTGCAGCGCTTTTAAAATATCGCCGCCAGTCAAAAGGCCTGTCACCGTAATGGCTGGGCCGAAAAACTCATTTGCTACCTCTATTATGCGCACATGCTGCCATAAAGGTCCTGCCAGCAACGGCGCCAGCACCTTAGCCGCCGATGTTCCCGCTACAATCCAGGCAGTCTCTGCCGCAGGCTGCGTAGTTTGCACATCCTGCAGCTGCCGCGCCCAGTCCGTTAAGAAATCGCGCACCATGCCGACACCGTTTTCCAATTGCGGAAACCCTTCATAGGCCTCTTCTGTCGGCCAAGACCGACCTGCCGCCAAATAGAACTCATCTCCCAGAAAGACAAACCGTGTTTGCGCCTCCTGGAGGAAACGCTCTTGACAACGAGCGACCTCATCAATAATCCTTCCTGCCTCTTCCGGCGTAAAGCCGCGCAGCTCCGCACAGCCCTGACGATGCTGCGTCAACCCTACCGGTACAATAGCCAGAGATTGCACGGCTGGATGCAAAGCATATAAATCAGCAATCGTTTTTTGCAGAACCTCTCCATCGTTGTATCCGGGACACAAAACCACCTGTGTATGCATTTCAATACCGGCCTCCGCCAGCCGCTGCAGCTGCGATAAAATTTCAGCCGCTTTAGGCTGATTCAACATAGCGGCGCGCACGGCGCCGTCAGTAGCATGCACGGAAATATAAAGAGGAGACAAATGCAGGCGGAAAATACGCTCCCAGTCAGCCTGACGCACATTGGTCAGGGTGATAAAATTACCATACAAAAAAGACATCCGGTAATCATCGTCTTTTACATACAGGCTTTGACGCATTCCCGACGGCATTTGGTCAACAAAGCAAAAAATGCAGCGATTGCCGCAACGCCGAATGCCGTCAAAAACAGCTTCATCAAACTCAATTCCCAGTTCTTCATTGTATTCTTTTTCAATCTCTACGACTTCATCGCCGTCTTCTGTCCGCACCGTCAGCACAACTTCTTCGTCGGCCACGGCAAAACTCCAATCGATAACATCCTCCATCGCCTGGCCGTTCACCAAAAGAATTTCATGACCTGGCTGCAGGCCAATTTCTTCGGCAATGCTGCCGGGCTGAATCGAGGAAATGATGGCCCTGCGCTGTCCCAAAGCCTTTCACCTCTCCTTATTGCTGCGCTTTATCGTGCAACACATATTTATTAATAATACCGTGTTCCAAGCATCCTTTCAAGTGCCGAAAAGCCATTGAAAAGACCATGAACGCAACGCTTCATGGTCTTTATCTCAAGCCTTTTCCAACAACACCCAGGCGCTGTGCGCCAAGATAGCCGCTCCGCTTGGCGCCGCTGCCTCCTCAAAATCAAACCACGGATAATGCTTTGCGCCTCACCGAGCCTGCCGAAAGGAATCATAGATTTTTTGATACTCCGGCGTAGCTGGAATAGTTTCATAAATATAAAGATGAATTCCATTTGGATCATCCACGACAAAACTGCGCTCTCCCCAAGGCTTATCTTGCAGCGATTGCACAAGGGACAAGCCAGCCTCTTTTAAGCGTTGATACTCCCCCTGCACATCCGGCACTTCAAACGAAAGAATTGTACCGGTACCGCAAAAGAATTCTCCTTCATCTCGGCGCGGCAAGGTAAAGCTCAAGCCGCTGGTCGGCATGCCTGGAACCATCATTTCCAAATACCAATCGCTTTCATACACTAATTCAAAATCAAAATAGTTCATATAAAAGTCTTTAGATTCTTGCAGTTTATCAGTACAAAACGTTGTGTCTACCCTCGTAATTTTCATCATATCCGTTCGCCCCCTGGAATATTGTTTCTTATCTTTTATGAATTCCCTATGCACTGTCGTTTTCCCTGCCACGACAAAAAAAAGCTCCCGTACACGGGAGCTTACTTTGTTAATTGGTGGGGTTAAACGGGCTCGAACCGCTGACCTCATGCATGTCAAGCATGCGCTCTAACCAACTGAGCTATAACCCCTAGGACAGTGGTAATTATAATACGTGCAGCCCTTAAAAGTCAAGGCTTTTTTGTTGATAATTCGCACGCCATCACAGACGAAGGTTCTACAAGGAGAACTCCCGCCAACAAGGCCGTACATGGAGCGACCAACACCACACCGATACTGCCTGTTAACGTGTGCAGTATTTCCGCCGCCACGTAGGTCAAGTTTAAAATATTAACCACCGGCGTCCCTTGGGCGATAAAGACCATCATCAACGCCATAAAAGAACCGCTGTAAGCCAAAAGCAGCGTTGTGGTCATCGTGCCGACTACAGCCCGCCCGATATGCATGCCAGAGGCAATAGCCTCCCCGCGCTTCAAGTCCGGCCGCTTACATTTCAATTCACCAACAGCTACGGCAATATCAACAGCCACATCCATCATTGCCCCGGAAGAAGCCAGCATAATCCCCGCCAGAAACATTCTGGTCAGGTCTAGCTGGGCATATCCCAGATGCAGCAAGGTCTCGGCATAAGGCAAAACCGCGCCGTGAACGCGAAAAAGCTGTCCGAATAAAAAAGCCAGCACTACAGCCCCCAACGCTCCCCCTAAGGTGCCGCAAAAAGCCGCTAAGGCAATACGGTTAAAGCCGATAACCAATAGCGTAACCGTACCGACAATAGCCGCTACAACCAAGATGGATACAAATACTGGGTCCCAACCAAGCAAGAACAGCGGCCACAGCACTTTCCACAAAGCTAAAACGGTAAATACAAAGGAAAGAAGAGCTTTCAGTCCTGTCCAGCGGGCATACCAGCATAAAAGCGCGGCAAAGAGGAAAAAGAGCAACCCTTCTGCATACAGGCGGTAATGATCCACCACGTTGGCGACCTGAATTTCGCCTGCCGTCCCCTTCACAGCCACCAGAGCCGTATCGCCCGGAGCAAATATCTTATCCATTTCCAGCTTTCCCAACAGCGTATTACTGCAAGTAATGGTCTTGCCTTCATACGGACCGTCAGCAATTTGCAGCACAACCTCCTGCACGCCTGTACGAACTACGCCTCGGGCGTATACGTGTTCATTATCAACGGAGAGCACGGCGCCCTTGGCCCGTATATAGCCGTCATCGTCCGGCGTAAACTGACTTGGCAGACAGTATAAACCGAGGGACAGTAATAAAATAACGAAAACAACCATGCGATCCCGTTTCATTATTTAGAAACACCCATAATATTCATCATTTTTTTCGCCACATCTGTATTATCATAATACCCGTCAAAAACGGCGCTGCCGGTTCCTTGGGCATACACAGGCACAGCCACGCCGGTATGAGCATAGGTGGTCCAGCCAATCCCCGCTCGCTGATTCAACAGATGAGTCACCGTTACAGAGAAGGGCTCGTAGGGTCCGTATGCCAAGGTAGTTTCTTCGTCAGCAGGACGTTTTTTGGGATCGATCATGCTGAAAGCCAACGCTTGAGCCAAACGATTTTTCTCGTAGGCAGTCAATTCGTTCATGCCAAATTGGTTGGCCAACGCAGGCAGCCAGTCATCCAAATTGGCATTAGAAGCGCCTACTTGATCGCGGTAGGTTTTGATCTGTTTGTCAAATTCTTCATAAGACAAGGTCTGTCCGCCCAATTTACTGAAGAACGTCTTGTAACCAGTACCGGCAAAGCCAATGGTCATGCCGCCGGTCTCATGGTCGCCAGTAACGACAATCAATGTTTCATCCGGATGTTTGGCATAGAACTTCAGCGCTTCTGCAATGGCTTCTTCAAATGCCATGACATCCTTTACAGTTGTCGCCGCATCATTAGCATGGCAAGCCCAATCGACCTTGCCGCCTTCCACCATCATGAAAAAGCCGTTCTGATTATCCAGCACCTCAATGCCTTTGCGGGTAAACTCAGCTAAAGACACTTTTTCGCCACGGTCAATTTCATAGGACATGGCTTCTTCCGCCGCCAGGTTTGGAGCAATGGCAATCGTTTTGCCGCTGCCGCGGCCAATCTTCTGGATTTCTTCGATCGAAAGAGCTACTTGATAGCCTTTTTGTTTGGCAATATCCAGCAAATTAGGCTGGTCTTTTTTCTTGCCTGTAGGCGCCAACAGACCGCCGCCGGCAAAATAATCAAAATTGCTGTTAATCATTTCCTGACCAATTTCATAATAGTTTTTGCGAGTCGGTTGATGCGCATAAAAAGCGCCTGGAGTTGCATGGTCCAAGGACACACTGGAGACAATGCCTACTTTCATGCCTTTTTCCTTGGCCATTTCCGCCATGGTTTTAAACTTCACACTCTTTGTAGGATCCATGCCCAAAATGTCATTATTGGTTTTGTTGCCAGTCGCCAGTGCCGTTCCTGCGGCAGCTGATTCCGTAATGAATGTATCCGCCGACTGCGTCCGCTGCACGCCCTGATGAGAAAAGGCGGTAAAATTCATAGGCTGCCTGCCCATAGGTCCGTTGCCATTCTGAGTCCCTTTGAAGATTTCCGTAGAGTTAATCTGGCTCAATGCCATACCGTCGCCAATAAAGTAAAATACGTATTTCGCTTTTTTCCCATAGTAAGCCTGGTCATTGGCCGCGTCAGCCACTGCGTTAGTCTGCGGCATAGCCAATGCCACCAAAATTGCCACCATCACCGCCAGCGCAGCACAGGGCATCAGCCATTTTTTCTTATTCACACAATCTCCTCCTACTATGTATTTTTTCTACCTCCTCTAGTATAAAAATTCTATGTAAAGTTCACGCTATGAAATTGTTAATTTTTAGTAAATAAAAAAAGCCTCCGTCAAAACGGAAGCTTTTCTGCTGCCTATTGGATCAATACAAAACCGCATTGGCAATAACTAAGCGCTGAATCTGGTTGGTCCCCTCATAGATCTGCATAATCTTCGCATCACGCATATATTTTTCCGCCGGGTACTCTTTCGAGTAGCCATAGCCGCCCATAACCTGCACGGCATCCACGGTCACTTTCATAGCTACATCAGAAGCAAAGCATTTGGCCATTGCCGCTTCCTTGGAGTAAGGCATCCCCTGATCTTTGAGCCAGCAAGCCTTGTGCACTAATAGCCGCGCCGCCTCGATTTGCATAGCCATATCGGCCACCATCGCCTGCACCAGTTGAAAAGAAGACACTGGCTTATTGAACTGCTGGCGCTCTTTGGCGTATTTCACTGCGCAGTCCAAGGCCGCCTGTGAGATTCCTACAGATACGGCTCCCACCAAAGGGCGGGCCGCATCCAGCGTTTTCATAGCGAGTTTAAAGCCTTCGCCTTCCCGACCGATGCGTTGTTCTTCCGGTACTCGCACGCCATCGAGAATCAACTCGCAAGTATCTGACGCGCATATCCCCATTTTTTCTTCTTTTTTCCCTACGGAAAAGCCTGGAGTTCCTTTTTCTAAAACGAAAGCTGTCAAACCGCGAATACCAGCCGCTTTGCGCGTATTAGCAAAAACAACAAACATCTCAGCGCTGGAAGCATTGGTAATAAAGCATTTATTGCCATTTAAGACATATTCATTGCCGTCCTTTACAGCCGACGTAACAACGCCTCCCGCATCAGAACCTGCATTGGGCTCTGTCAGCGCAAATGCCGCCAGCTTTCCTTCGTTCAATTTGTCAAAAAAGAACTTCTTTTGCGCATCAGTCCCTAACAGCAAGACCGGATACGCCGCCAATGCATTGGCAGCAATACTGGTAGCCACGCCAGCGCAGCCTTTGCCGATTTCCTCGTACAGCAGCGCTACTGTCATCGCGTCAAGTCCAGGACCGCCGTATTCTTCAGGAACAATCAAGTTCAACAGGCCCATTTCATGAAATTTTTCCTGCAAGCCCGGACGCATACCGCCTACGGCGTCCATCTCTCCAGCGTATGGCGCAACTTCTTTTGCAATGAATTCTTGGGTCATGTTTTTCAAGTCCACTTGATCCTGGGTCCATTGAAAATCCATAAATACCCTCCTTGCCTGCCCGGCACGACGCTCGCCTCAGCAAGAGATTCAGCTGTCTCTTCCGGCAATTGCCGCAATAGTATCTTTTTTCTTACAGTATACATTAATTAGATATTTTTGTATACCATGACCCCAGCCAGGCCACTACCGCCGCTGCGCTTTCCTTAAAATGCTCGCTAAAACGATGATCCGCTCCTTCTAAAACCACTAGTTTACAGGGACCCTTGGCAACATCCGCATAAGCGCACGCCTGCTCTGCCGGCGCCAATTCGTCCTCTGTTCCATGCAAAACGAGCAAGGGCAATGAGCCCAACGCCGCCAACTTTGCAGGCAAGTTCAGCGTTGCAAAGCCGCCAATAAAATCCGGTTCCAAATGAAGGTTGCCCCATTCGTCCTGCAAATTCACGCTGCTTCCTTGCTGCAACTGCCTATACACTGTTAGGCTCAAAGCATTTTGAAAGGTCGCCTGCAAATCACTAGGAGTCGCCCATAAGCAAAGCCCCTTCACTCGCTTGCCCAGCTGGCTGGCTGCCAGAAGAGAGGCACAACCGCCCATACTGCGGCCTAAAAGAACCAATGACATCCAGCCTTGGCGCTGCATCCACCCGGTTACGCAAAGAAGTTCTTCTACCTGCCTGTCCAAAGACTCACACGGCGTAAAATCAAACCGAACTACGCCCATGCCTCTGGCGATCACCTGCTCAGCCAATTCCACAGCCCGGCCATGACCGTCCTTAGAACCGCGAAAGCCATGGCTCATTACCAGCCAAGAAGCCTCTTGCGCGGCTACGCCTTGCGGATAATGTACAACCGCCTGCAGCTCACGCCGCGGTCCGACAATACATACTTCTTCCAATAACCTATTTTCCATAGCACACCTCTCAAGCGCTTTCCTTACGGCAAAACGTATAAATTCTAAAAGGCAGGCCTAAGCCTGCCTTTAGTAAGCACTTCTTATAAAATGTACACCGTAATATGTCTGACGCCAAAATTGATAGCTTCTTGATGACTGTCAAAAGCCAAATCAATAACATGGCCTTTAATGGCGCCGCCGGTATCATCGGCTATGGCAAAGCCGTATCCGGGAATATACAGTCTAGTCCCCAAAGGAATTACATGCGGATCTACCGCCACTAAGCCCTTGTGCAGCAGATTACCGCGAGCCGTATAGCTGCCGCAGCCAGGGTCGAACCGTGAATACGCTGTAGCCTTCATATGCATAGACCGACCAAAACGCCCCGGCTGGTCTTGAGCCCTTTCAAGGGCGCTCAGCGTCCCTGTATCAACCACTCCGGTCACTCCCAGGCCGCTCATGCTTTGAAAATCAGCAACCGCCTGCCAAGTTTGCGGACCGAATACGCCATCCACAGCAGCAGCATAAAATCCCTGATTGGCTAAAAGATGCTGTATTCGCATGACATTTTCCCCGCGCATACCCTGCTGTACAACCTGGTGTTCTTGGCGCACCACAGGCGGCGCCGCCGTTGCCGCAAATACCGACGACAACATGCAGAAGAAGCCGCAGAACGCAAAAAACACAATTTGCTTTAAAAACCTCAATCTGAATCACCTCTCTTTAAACTCCTGCCTCCGAGGTTAGCTGTCGGGTTCGGGTTGAAAAAGAGAGAGAAAATACCCTTCCGCCTAGGCGGATTCACCCCATAAGTTGGTTCCCCCGTACCATTACGATGGATTCGGCAGTACATTGTTATCTTACTCCATTTCTTACCGCTCCGTCAATGCTTGCTACTAGACACCCGCGTTGCGAAGCCGCCTTCGCCTTTTAGGCAAGCAGCCGGCGCAGCATAACCGTAAGCACCTGCACACCAGCCTCAATATCTTCAGGAGCTGCGTATTCATCAGGATGATGGCTGACGCCATCGCGGGAACGCACGAAAAGCATGCCAGCCGGTGTAATCTTAGCCATATTCATAGCGTCGTGTCCGGCGCCGCTGACTGAACGCATCCACTCAACGCCCACTTCTTCCGCCGCTTTTTCCGCTACCGCAACCAATTCCTCATCCATCGCTACCGGTTTGTCCGCCGAAAGCATTTCAATGGTCACTGGCGTTTCGTAATCTTCCGCGATAGAAAGAGCCGCGTCTTTTATTTCCTGAAGACTTTCCACAATGTATTCGTAATCAGTTCCGCGCAAATCCACCCATAATTCCGCCTTGCCCGGCACTACATTCATCGCGCCAGGATAGACTTTGAGATTTCCAACGGTCGCCACAATATCATCTTCCGCATGATCATTAGCAATATTACGAATAGCCAGCACCAACTCCGACGCACTAACCAACGCATCATATCGATCATGCATAGGCGTAGTTCCCGAATGACCGGCCATACCGGTCACTGTCATTTTAAAGCGCGTCGGCGCGGCAATGGCCTCCACAACGCCCACAGCAGCGCCGCGTTCCTCAAGCTGCTTGCTTTGATCAATATGCAGTTCCAAATAAGCTTGATAGGTTTGCTCCGCTATTACACATTGCTTTAAATTTTCAAAAGAGAGCCCTTCCGCTGCTAACGCCGCAGGAAAGGTAACCCCTTGACTATCTACAGCTCGCTCCCAAGCGTTCAAATTAGCACTGCCTGTCATCGCTTTGCTGCCCATTGTCGAGTGAGAAAACCGGCTAGACTCTTCCGCAACAAAGACAATCACTTCCACCGTGCGGCGCAGCGGGCCTGCCGCCTTCAACCGTCCTACCGCGGCAAGAGCGCCCACAACGCCCACAACCCCGTCATAGTGTCCGCCATGTGGCACTGTATCCACGTGCGAACCCAGCGCCACTGGCGGCAGCTGCGGCTCTGTTCCCTCCAAACTGCCAATCACATTGCCGATGGCGTCGATGCGCACTTTCATGCCTAAAGACTCCATTATAGAAGCGACATAACACCGCGCTTCCTTATCGGCAACCGTAAAAGCCAAACGATTGGCCGCACCCGATTCATCCGCCCCCATGGAGGCGATAGTATTGATGGTTTCCACAATCCACTGTTGGTCCATGAGAGAGCCTCCTTCTCCTAAACTATAAGATCGCCCCTTGCACCGTCTCCAACCCCAAACGATCAATCATACGTCCTAAACGTTCGTTTTTATTGGCATTTGCTTTATAATACGTCACAATCCGATCGACTAAAGCAAGGACTTCCTCTTGATTCAAGCCTTGGGCCACTTCATTGCCCAAACGAGGCTTTACGCCTCCGTTGCCCCCCATCAGCACCGTAAACCCTTTCGGCAAGCCAATAATGCCGATATCTTTCAGCACTGGCTCTGTACAAGCGTTTACACACCCGGAAACTGCAATTTTAAATTTAGAAGGCAGTTCCATGCCGTGATAGCGTTCGTCCAAGGCCAACCCCAGCGTTACTCCGTCTTGCTGCGCCCGCTTGCAAAAATGCGCAGCCGGACAAATTTTTACGCTGCGCACGCAAAGGCCAATGGCATGCCCTTTGTCCATGCCCAGTTCCTCCCAAACCTTGTCAATATCCTCTTCTTTGATCCCAACAATGGCAATACGCTGCGCCATTGTTAGTTTCAGCGCCTGGGCCTGGTACTTTTTCGCAACATCTGCAATCTTATGCAATACATCTGGATCTAAAATAATGCCTCCGGGAATATGCGGCGCAACAGCATAGGTATTGCGATCCCGTTGTACAATAGCGCCTTTTTCCAGCATGTCCATTTTTTGTGTCGTCATAACAACCTCCGCGAATCAATATTATTTAAGAAAAAACTTCTTTTAAATTATACCTTGCTTGTCACAATTTGACCAGCACCTTCTTAAAATAAAGCTGATCCGACCATAAGCAGCAAGAGAATCACCGCCACCCCGCCACCGATATACATGGCCACACGCCCCATTTTGCGGCTTTCTTCCCGATGCATCACTTTACGGCTGATTCCTTTTGTGCGCATGTTTGCCCCCCCTGCCTTGCCTTGCTTTATCTAGTAATTATTTTCGCTATCGTTTTTTAAAACCCCTGCTCTTTCACCGTTTTCTTCCTTGTTTAAGAACAAAATGATTCCTTTAGCTCGAAAAATACTTTAAACAATAGCTCACTATATAATCAATAATAATTATTGTTGACATTTCCACTCAGTTTGATAGAATATAAGTGTATTTGAAAAATATTATTATTTAGCTTCGATTATTGTTTATGAAACCTAAAAATAAAAGGAGGCTTTTACATGGAAAAGCGAACTGGTTACTTAAAAATGAAAGGAAACCCCTTGACCCTTTTGGGGCGGGAATTAAAAGTTGGTGAAAAGGCGCCGGAATTTCAAGCGCTCACGCAAGATTTACAGCCCTTCTCGCTGTCTGACACAGCCGGCAAGCTCCGTGTCGTTAGCGTAGTACCATCGATTGATACGCCTGTATGCGATGCACAGACACGGTTTTTCAATCAAGATGCATCCAAATTCCCGGATGTCGCCATTCTCTCCATCAGTGTGGATTTACCCTTCGCCATCAAGCGTTATTGCGCCGCTCAAGGCATCGAAAATCTTACCACCCTTTCGGACCACAAAGCCCTCGATTTTGGCTCTAAATACGGTTTTGTCATCGAAGAGCTGCGCCTGCTCTCCCGCGGCGTCATCGTCATCGACAAAGACGATGTCATTCGCTACATCCAGTATGTTCCCAATGTAGAAGACGCACCTGATTTCGACAGCGCCTTAGCGGCTGTAAAAGCGCTTTCTTAAGAAAAAGCAAAAAAGATCTCGGAGCCATATGGTTCCGGGATCTTTTTTGCTTAAACTCAGCCAAACAACATCAATTGATTACTTTCCGGCAATCCTTCCAAGCAGCCATGATTACGCAGCGCTTCGATAACAGCGCTGGAAACACGAGAACGCGACTTTAAATCCTCTTGCGAAGTAAAAGGTCTGTCCGCACAGCGGCTGGCAACCAAGTTCAACGCCGCCGAGCCGCCCACGCCTTGCAGCGCCCCCAGCGGCGGCAGCAGCGCCCCGTCAACAATGCGGAACTTATCCGCATCGGACTCATATAAATCAATTCGTTTAAAGGTAAATCCACGCAAGTACATTTCCATCGCCATTTCCATGATTGTAAAGAGCGCTTTATCCTTGGCCGAGGCCTCTTTTCCCTGCGCTTCAATGACGTCCATTTCTTTTTTCAGGCTTCCCTTGTCCCCAACAATACGGGCAGCGTCAAATTCCGTGGCGCGCACCGTAAAGTAAGCGGCATAAAAGGCCAAGGGATGGTGTACTTTGAACCAGGCGATGCGGAAGGCCATCATCACATACGCTACCGCATGAGCCTTAGGAAACATGTATTTGATCTTCTGACAAGACTCTACATACCAATCCGGAACATTTTTTTCTTTCATTTTTGCGACATTCTCCGGAGTAATGCCTTTCCCTTTACGCACGCCCTCCATGATCTTAAAAGCTACCGAAGGTTCTACACCCTTGTGGATCAAGTAAATCATGATGTCATCCCGCGCGGAAATCGCTTCGGATAATTTGGCCGTACCGTCCTTAATCAAGTCTTGTGCATTATTCAGCCAAACATCGGTACCATGGGAAAAGCCGGAGATGCGCACCAATTCACTAAACGTTGTCGGCAGCGTGTCTTCCAGCATCTGCCGTACAAACTTCGTGCCAAATTCCGGTATGCCAAAGGTCGCCACCGGGCTGCCCATCAGTTCTTTCGGAGTCAGACCGACTGCATCGGTACTGGAAAAAAGGCTCATCGTTACCGGATCGTCAAAGGGAATGGTTTTGGCGTCAATACCGGTTAAATCCTCCAGCATGCGAATGACCGTCGGATCGTCGTGTCCCAGAATATCTAGCTTAACCAAGCAAGCGTCAATGGAGTGATAATCAAAATGAGTAGTTATGGTTCCGGAATTTTTATCGTCCGCCGGCCGCTGGATGGGCGTAAACTGATGTACGTCCATATCCCGGGGCACAACGGTAATGCCGCCAGGATGCTGCCCTGTCGTGCGCCGCACGCCGGTACAGCCGCTGACAAGACAATTGATATGCGCATTACGAGGATTTTGACCCCGGTCATTAAAATAGTTCTTCACAAAGCCGTAGGCAGTCTTGTCCGCCACCGTGGCAATGGTGCCGGCGCGAAACACATTGTCTTTACCAAAAAGCTCCTCGGTATACTTATGAGCTACTGGTTGATAATCTCCGGAAAAATTCAAGTCAATATCAGGAACCTTGTCGCCGTTAAAGCCCATGAAAACAGCAAACGGAATATCTTGTCCGTCTTTGCGCAGGCGTTTGCCGCACTGCGGGCAATCTTTATCCGGCAAGTCAAAGCCGCCCCCGTAGCTGCCGTCGGTAAGAAATTCGCTGTACAAGCAGTGTTCACAACGCCAATGCGGCGGCAAGGGGTTTACCTCCGTAATGCCGCTCATGGTCGCTACAAAGGAAGAACCTACTGAACCCCTGGAACCTACCAAATAGCCATCGTCCAGCGATTTTTTCACCAGCTTATGCGCAATCAGATACAACACGGCAAAACCGTTGCCAATAATGGATTTCAGCTCAAACTCCAGACGCTCTTCTACCAATTTAGGCAGTTCCTCGCCGTACCATTCCCGCGCCTTGGCATAGGACATAGAACGAATACTCTCTTCCGCGCCCGGGATTTCAGGCGCAAACAGACGGTTGGGAATGGGTTTGAAATCGTCGATCCACGAAGACACCTGCAGCGGCGCTTCAATAACCACTTCTTTGGCTTTGGCTTTTCCTAAATAAGAAAATTCCGTCAGCATTTCCTCGGTAGTATGCATATAAAGAGGCGGCTGATGATCCGCATCAGAAAAGCCTTTACCCGCCATCAAAATGCGCCGGTATACTTCATCCTCCGGGTTTAGAAAATGCACATCGCCCGTAGCCACCACAGGCTTGCCAACTTTTTTAGCCAATTCGCACACTTTGCGATTAATATTGCGCAGCCCTTCCTCGTCCGGCACAATACCTTCCCGCACTAAGAACGCATTATTCCCGATAGGCTGTATCTCTAGGTAGTCGTAAAACTCGGCAATTCTAAGCAGCTCGCTTTCCGATGCCTGATGCACGATTGCCTGAATCAACTCACCCGCCTCGCAGGCCGAACCCAAAATAAGCCCTTCCCTATGCTCCACCAATACGGAACGCGGAATACGCGGCGTGCGATGCAAGTACTTCAAATGAGAAATGGAAACCAAGCGATATAAATTGCGCAGCCCCACTTGATTTTTCGCCAAAATCACAATATGCCGCGCCTGGTTGATATCATGCTCGAATAAATACCCTTCCATCCCGTAAATCACTTTGATGCCGCAGTCTCCCGCCACCTTCTGCGCTTCTGGAAAAGACTGCACAACGCCATGGTCGGTAATTGCAATGGCCGGATGTCCCCAGCGCGCCGCCGTTTTAATCAGCTCTTTCGCCGATACCATGCCGTCCATATTGCTCATCCGCGTATGCGCATGCAGTTCAATTCGTTTTTCCACGTTTTCATCTTGACGCAAGGCTTTATCCGCGCGATTCATGCTGTCAGCAAACAAAACAAGATCATTGCTGAATTTATCATACTGTACCTTGCCCCGCAAGCGAACTCGCAAACCGTCCTTCACATCACCCACTGCTTTGCGGCAGCTTTCTCCATCGTCAAAAAACACCTTGCCGGCAATGCCGCCTAAGGGATCCCCTACATCAAAGGTCATCAGAAATCGTCCGGTCCGCAATTCGCGAATATCGACCTGACTCAATTCGCCTTCGACAATAACGGATTTCTCCTCATCTTGAATCAGCGACAAAGGCTGTACCTTTTCTTTAGATAAAGATCGTCCAAAATAGATACTGCTCTTTTTCCCAGTTCCTTCGCCGCCGCTTTTTTGCTGCTCCTGTACCATTTCTAAGGCGGCTAGGTATTCTGGAGTCAATGCTTCCTCCGGTTGCGCCGCAACCAGTTCCGCCTGTGTAATGTTGCAAAAAACGCGACATTGACGTTGAAAGCTTTCTTCAATCCAACGCTGCAGCTTCGCGGCCACATTTTGGCTTTCTGCTAATTCCGCTGCCAAAGACCCTTGCAAATTCAGAGTGAGACAATCGTCTTTCCATTCCCAGCCGGAAGACGTTAGCAGCCTTTTCAGGGCCGGCTGAGTTCCAGAAACCAACTCGCAAACATCCGGCCAATGCAATTGCAGATAGTCCTCAAGCCGTCCAGGCAGCTGCACAAAACGCACTGTTTTTAAGCCGCAGCATTGGCATAGGCTTTGGGATAGCTGCTGCAGCGTCTGCGCCGCCAACAGGCGCTCTACCTCCAAATGCACAACCCAAGACAAGTCTTGCGTATTCACATCCACCTTGGCGATCCTAGCCGAACACAGCCTGGTTTTTTCTTCTTGCGGCAAAACCAAGGGCTGCAAAAACTGCAAAAACGACTCTTGGCTTTCCGGTATAATACAATACTGATGCATGAAAATCCCTTCCTTAGGAAAGTGATTGCTTAGCGCGCCGCCAATACATACGCCACGGCGCAGCCAGCCTCACGGCTTTTACGCACATCCAAAATCCGTTGATTGCGCGAACCGCGATATGGCAAGGTCAAATCCCTTTCACTTTGCACAAAAGGGCCGTCAACTAGCACATCCACCCAGCGCAAAGCCGGCAAATGGCTGATTTCCTCATATACATAGCCCGTATAAAGCCAGATATCCATCTCCGAACGCCGCATGCGCAGTTCAGCCAGCACAATTTCAAGCGCTTCCGCCTGCAGCAGGGGATCGCCGCCACTAAAGGTAATCCCCTTATGCAAGGGGGTCAGCCGCTTCAAAATCTCTTGTACCAGGCAGCCTTCTTCCCACTCCGTACCGCCGTCAACCGGAAGGAGCGCCGGATTGTGGCAACCCTCACAGCGTCTTGGACAACCCTGCAAAAATACCGCAAGCCGGATTCCTTCACCATCTACAATGGATTCATCTAGAATATCCGCACACCGAATCATAACCCATTACACTTCCCTTGTTTTGACAATCATTTCCGAAAATGACTGACACGTTCATTGAGTTCCTGTTGTTTGGAATCATTAAACCGTTCGGTAGTACTCAAATAGCCGGTAATCCGACGCACGCGCCGCACCGAAGTAGCGCTGCAGGATGGGCAGGACTCAGTCTCAATAACCCCTAAATAACCGCACTTTTGGCAAAAATCCACAGGAAAATTAATACCCGCATAGCCAAAGTCATTATCCTTCATATGCCGCAACACTGCTTCCACCGCTGCTAAATTATTAACCGGCGGCGAACTAAATTCCACATAACTGATGTGGCCGGCATTGGTCATTTTGTGGTAAGGGCCTTCAATGCGCACCTTTTCAAAGGCATTAATCGGATAATATACAGGTACATGGAACGAGTTCGTATAATAATCGCGATCCGTCACGCCAGGAATGATGCCATACTCTTTACGGTCCATGCGCAAAAAACGACCGGACAGGCCTTCTGCAGGCGTAGCCAGCAAAGAATAATTCAAGCCGTACTTATCAATCGCCTTGTCGACTTTATCACGCATAAAAGAGACAATCTCTTCTCCTAAAGCCCTTGATTCTTCGTCCTCGCCATGGTGAGCGCCGGTAAGAGCAATCAAGGTTTCCGCCAACCCGATAAAACCTACCGACAAGGTACCGTGTTTAATCACCGATTCAATTGTATCGTTCGGTTTGAGTGTTTCCGATTCCAAGTATAAATGCTGCCCCATCAAAAATGGCATGTCTTTGACTTTTAAATTCGCCTGCACTTGATAGCGATGATACAGCTGCTCGCAGGTCAAATCGATCAAATCGGACAAACTTTGATAGAACTTCATCAAATCCCGTTCCGCCTTGATACCCAAGCGCGGCAGATTAATGGTAGTAAAGCTGAGATTGCCTCTGCCGTCGGTAACCTCCGGTCCGCAACAGTTCGCCATCGTCCGGGTGCGACACCCCATATAGCCAACCTGATCCCCGTAAGGTGCGTTAAAAGAAGAATCCATAAAACTAAACGTAGGATTCAATCTCTGGGAAGCTACGCGCATAGCTAATTGAAACAAATCATAGTTGGGATCACCAGGATTAAAGTTAACGCCCTCTTGAATTCGGAAAATGATGTTCGGGAAAATCGGATTTTCACCTCGTCCCAAACCTTTTTCATAAGCTAAGAGAACATTTTTGATTACACTGCGACCAGCCGGCGACGTATCAGTGCCGATATTCAAACTGGAAAAAGGAACCTGCGCTCCAGCTCGGCTGTGCATGGAATTGAGGTTGTAAATCAATGCCTCCATGGCTTGATAGACTTCTTCTTCACTAGCCTGCTCCATAAACGGCGCCATATCGCGATCAAAAAAAGCAAAGCTTTGTCCGCCATGCATATCATTCTGACTGCTTTGCAAGATAATCGCGGCCAACGCGGTCGCACTGGCTGGCCGCTTCGGAGAGCGAATAAAGCCATGACCGTTATTAAAACCGGAATGCAGTAATTTTCCCAACGGGATTTGCACGCAAGTCAGGGTTTTGCCGTAAAAATCCAGATCGTGAATATGGATATCTCCGCGTCGGTGCGCTTGAGCCATTTCTTCAGGAATTAAACGATTCAAATAGTAGGCCTTACTCGCCGCAGAAGCAATCTGCAGCATTTTCGCCGACGGCGAATTAGAAACATTAGCGTTTTCCCGACTGGTCTCCACTAGAATATCAGCCACAGCATCCATCAGCTCCGACTGGGACTCGCGCATCCGCGTCCGCTGATATCGATACAAAATATAAGCTTTGGCCGTTTTGGCATGTCCTTTTTCAATCAGAATTTTTTCAACCGTATCCTGAACATCTTCTACGGTAAAACTGCCGCCATTATATTTTTGCTTTAAAAAGCGCAACACGTCCAACGTCAGTTCCATTGCCATTTGCCGGTCCGCACCGCCTACGGCTTTCGCCGCCCTAAAAATAGCATCGGTAATTTTCGTCTCATCAAAAGAAACTTCCCGACCATCTCTTTTCCGAATCATTGTGAACATATAGTAACCGCCTCGCTTACTTTATAAAATAGGAGCAAGAGTATGCTTATCCTTTTGGGCGTTCATTGCTCTTGCTAGGCTCTTGCTGACGCCGCAAAAGCAAAGATTCCAGTTCATCTTTAAAATTATGCAAATCCGTGAACTGCCGATATACGGAGGCAAAACGTACATAAGCCACCGGATCTACATCCTGCAGCAAATTCATGACTCTTTCGCCAATTTCCCGCGAAGAAATCTCTCGCTCCATCGTATTATAGATATCTCGTTCCACCTGGTTTGCTAATTCTTCAATTTCCTGCAGAGATACCGGTCTTTTTTCACAAGCCCGCATAAGGCCCGCCTGCAGCTTAGCCTTATCAAACGTCTCCCGCCGGCCATCTTTTTTCACGACCATTACCGGCACCTTTTCTACCACTTCGTATGTAGTAAAACGTCGTTGACACTGCAGGCATTCGCGGCGCCTGCGAATGGACACCCCTTCTTCAGCCGCCCTGGAATCAATAACCTTGCTTTCCGGAAATGCACAAAACGGACAGCGCACTAGCGTCTCCTCCTACTATATATGGTATTTCCTTTTCTATTATAAGCCATATCTTGTAAAACTGCCAAGCGACGAAAGGCCTACGAAAAAAATTATACTTTCTTAAACCATAAAAAAAACTCCGCTGCGCGGAGTTTTGATTTTTGGTGCGGGTGGTCGGACTCGAACCGACACGGAGTTGCCCCCGAGGGATTTTAAGTCCCTTGTGTCTGCCATTCCACCACACCCGCCTAGATTTGGAAAAAGCCCGCATCCATTGAGATACAGGGCTCTCTATACGTAATAAAATTGGAGGCGGCACCCAGATTTGAACTGGGGATAAAGGTTTTGCAGACCTCTGCCTTACCACTTGGCTATGCCGCCTTGAAAAATGGAGCGGAAGACGAGATTCGAACTCGCGACCCTCGCCTTGGCAAGGCGATGCTCTACCACTGAGCCACTTCCGCATAATAATGGTGCCATAGGACGGAATCGAACCGCCGACACGAGGATTTTCAGTCCTCTGCTCTACCGACTGAGCTACCATGGCAAATGGCGACCCCGATCGGATTCGAACCGACGATCTCCGCCGTGACAGGGCGGCATGTTCACCGCTACACCACGGGGCCATTACCTACTGCAGTAACGATTGTACCGAATGCCGAAAGCTTTGTCAACCCAAGAGTTAGACAAGCATCCAATCAGCGCTTCGTCAGCCACGTGTTGTATTATAACATAACACCACAGATTGTCAAGCAGGCTTTTTAGGATTTAAAACTCTATCCAGCACCGCCGCTATCTGTTCCGGCACAAAGGGTTTAACAATAAAGTCTTTGGCCCCTGCTTCAAGAGCCTCATTTATAATCGCTTGCTGCCCCAGGGCAGAAACCATAACGATACAAGCATCTTGGTCTTTAGCGCGAATGCGCGCCACCGCTTCAATGCCGCTCACGTTAGGCATGGTGATATCCATAGTCACCAGGTCCGGCAGCAACTCTTCATATTTCTCCACTGCCTGCTCTCCATCGCCCGCCTCGCCGACGATACGATGTCCAAGTCCCACCAACGTGGTTTTCAACATCATGCGCATAAACGCAGAATCATCGCACAATAGCACTCTTGCCATATTTTCCTCCCCATTCAGCGCCAAAGGCCGCTTGGTACAATTCATAAAAATGATGTGTAGGACCTACTCCTTGTCCTAATGAAAAACCATGCTCAATCGCCATAGTAATATAACGTTTAGCCTCCCCGACCGCTTCGGGAATGGCCCAGCCGCGAGCCAAAAAAGCGGCAATAGCCGAAGAAAAGGTACACCCTGTACCATGTGTGTGTATGCGAGGCAACCGAGGATTATGAAAGACTCTATAATCCTTTCCATCGTATAAAACATCGCAAGGATTCCCCTCTAAGTGTCCGCCTTTTACGACTACATACCTAGGGCCCATAGCCTGAATCCGCTTCGCCGCCTCACGCATAGCTGTTTCATTTTCAACGTCCATGGAAGCCAGCACCGATGCTTCGTGCAAATTGGGAGTCACAATGGTCGCCAGAGGCAGTAATTTGCTTTTCAGCGCGCCCACGGCTTCTGCTTGCAACAATGCCGCGCCATGTTTGGAAATCATGACCGTATCCAAAACAACCGGTTGCACTTGATAGCGTTTCAACTGTTCTTCCACCACTTCGATAATGGCTGCAGAAGAAAGCATGCCAATTTTCACTGCGCCTACTGGTATATCGTCAAATACCGCCCGCATTTGCGCTGCAATAATTTCCGCATCCAAATCACGCACCGCCGTTACGCCGCAAGTATTTTGCGCCGTAATCGCTGTCAGCACGCTCATGCCGTATACGCCGCAAGCGGCAAAGGCTTTCAAATCCGCCTGAATGCCAGCCCCGCCGCCAGAATCTGAGCCTGCGACCGTCAAGGCTGTAGGAATTACCGTGTTCATGGATTCTGCTCCTTTTCCAGGCGCTGACGCAGCGCTTCCAACACTAGCGTCAACCGTTTCTCCAATTTTTGCTCCAGCTCCGTCAAAGTCTTCGCATCAAAATCGCTTACCAATTCCGGCAAACCTTGCACGCGAAGCTCGCCAAAGAATTCATCTCTATATACATTATAATACAAAACAAGGGACGTTTGTGCGACTAAATCGCTATAATCGAGAATAAGATAGGACCCATTTATCACTTTCACAGGCTCTCTAGGCGACAAGAGCCGTTTAAAGCCAGACGCTTCCTCAGGCAGCTGCTCCGCATAGGTCCATTGCAAAAGCCTTTTTTCCTGTATGGCTACCCCTACCTGCTCCGGCACAAATGTCATGAACTCTTCCAAAGTCTTGTCTAAACGACTGCGCAACAAGGCTTCAAACTCACCTAACGATTGTGAAAAGTAGGAGATATCGTTAAATTCCAGCAAGCCAAGACCAATGCGCATAAAATAACTTTTTTTCGCAACATCATAATATGCCTTTGCCCAGCGAGCGCCATCTCGGCGATAATAAGAAAAGAAAAAATACTTTTCATTTTCCAATTTCTCATCTCGCACACATTGACACCCTTGCGTTTCTTCCGGCAATTCACGCAAAAAAGCCCATGCTTTAAATTGTTCTAGCAACTCTTCCATAACAAACCTCCACTCTACAGAGTAACGCCTCCCTGCCGCAAAAAGTAGGACATGAGCCTTGGCAAGGTTCCTCCAAACAACATGTTTTGTCCTTAAAAGTACTCAAAAACAAAAAATGACCCGGTCAAAAACCGCGTCATTACTAGATTGAGTGGCAGGGGCAGAAGGACTTGAACCCTCAACCAACGGTTTTGGAGACCGCTACTCTACCAATTGAGCTATACCCCTATATTAAAAACATGCACCACAGGCATTCCCCTTGGCACGTTTTGTATTATAACATAGGTCGACCGTCTTGTCCAAGAAAAAATTATAAAACAGCGCAATCTTTCAAGCAGGCTTTACGTCCTTTTTGAATAGTCCTTCCAACGAGTCCGTTTGTCCTTTTTAAGAAGGCTCAATCAGGGCGTAAAAAGTAAATTTGTTATATTTTTTCTTTAATCCCATTGACAAGGCTTTCATTGGTTGCGATAATGTATACATTCAACGAATGATGTTGCAGCTGCTTTTACATCTTTGTTAACTAAAATTCTATGATTTTCAAAAGCGATGATCGGAACAAAGCAAAATCTACTTTCTTGCAGAGAGCCGGTGTTTGGTGAAAACCGGCAGAAACGATTCTTGCGAAACTCATCCGGGAGCTCTGGGGCTGAATACACATTTATGTTTAGGCTTCAGCGATCGTCCACGTTACGGGCATCAGCCATTTACGGCTGAGTAATGAGCCACAAAATATAGGGTGGTACCGCGATCTTCTCGCCCCTATTGACACAATCGTGTCAATAGGGGCTTGTTTTATTCTGCGTACTTTTAAGGAGGATTTTTAGCATGAACAATCAAAAAACCGGCTCCCTTGGCGCAGCAGCAGCCATGGCCGCCGTCTGGTTTGCAACCCATTGTGGCGGCGGCTTCGCCACAGGCAATCAAGAAGTAAATTTCTTTGTAAAATACGGCTGGTATTCGGTATTTCTTCCTGTCATCGCCATGCTCATTCTAGGCTGGGGCCACCGTAACGCCCTAGTCTTGGCCAAAGATTATCAAACCTATGATTACAAAAGCTTTGGCGACGCTTTATTTCATCCCTACGAAAAATATTTCTCCCTTGTTTTTGAAATCGGCTATATTCTACTCTTCATCTGCGGCGTCAGCACCTCCATTGCCGGCTCTGGCTCCCTGCTGCAAAGCTCGCTGGGAATTCCTTATGGCATTGGCATTGTCGCCATTGGCGCCATCATCTTGTTGTTGACCATTTCCGGCACCGACCTCGTTATCAAAGCCTTGAGCTTTAAAACCTATTTCTTAATCGCAACACTGCTGACACTCTGTATCCTTGGTCTGCAAATGGGCGCCCTTAACTTTGAGCGCATTCTCACAACCCAAGAAACCTTTGGTCATAGCTTCGGTGACGCTGTCTGGTTCACCATGATCTACATAGGTTTTCAGGCCTTCACCGTCTTGCCAATTATTTCGGTCTCTCAGCACATTAAGACCACGAGAGACTGCAACTGGTTCATGGTGTTCGGCACGCTGTTAAACGGCTTGTTCCTGGTCGCCGTGTGTATTATGCTGCTGGGCTTCAGCCCGGAAGTGCTCAATCAAACATTGCCCGTGTATTTCGTCTGCACACAGCTGGATTTGCCTTGGTTGAAGATCCTTTATACCACCATTCTCTTCGTCGCCCTGTTGGGAACGGCCATCTCCTTGATTTTCTCGGCGGTAGCCCGTTTCGAACCGGAATTAAACCGCCGCAATATTTTCCAAACCGTACGGTTGCGCCGTGTTGCCATCTCGGTTGTCTCTATTATTCTCTGCACAAGCATCTCCGTCTTCGGATTAACGAACATCGTAGTCAAAGGCTACGGCTCTGTGGGCTACATCGGCCTGCTCTTCGTCCTGCTCCCAGAAATTGTAGTCGGCACAATCAAGATCCGCAATAACGAGCGTCGCCGCAAAGAACAGGAACAGCAGCGTCTCGGCGCTTAAACTTCTCACCCAAAAAAAGAGAACATAACTCAGAGTAACAGCGAAAAACCAGAGAAAGGCCAGAGAATTGAACAAGAGTCGCGAGAGTCACGGAGGGTTCGACTGAGGGTTGCAAAATTTAACAGAAGCTCCTATCTCTTGAAAACCCCTTTCGCGCCTTTCGCGTATTTCGCGGTTCGTTGTCCCCCGCCATTTCGCCTATCTCAACCTCTCAAAACTAATAAACTCTGGTATAGCAAAAAAAAGAAAAGCTCAGTCGTTTAGACTGAGCTTTTAATTATACATCTGGAGCGGAAGACGAGATTCGAACTCGCGACCCTCGCCTTGGCAAGGCGATGCTCTACCACTGAGCCACTTCCGCAGATATCGATGCCGGAGCACCTCTTACGAATATGAATTATATCAACTTTATCCTCTTATGGCAAGAGGAGTTTTGTATTTTATACAGGATTTTTTATCTTTTTATGCTTTGAGATGTCGGCTGCCGCGCTTCGTCATAGGCTTGCCTTCTTGGCAAAGAGGACATTCTGCCGCCGCATAGGTCGGCACAGTTAAGTTAAGCAGCGCTTCCACCCGCAAACCGCCGAAATCCGCTTTACCGCCGCTGCGGTTTACCAGCAGGCCAACGCCTACAATATCCCCGCCTTGAGCGCGAACTACGTCAACGACTTCTTTTACAGAGCCGCCGGTAGTCACAATATCTTCTACAATCAGCACTTTCTCGCCAGGACGAATGAAAAAGCCCCGGCGCAAAGCCATAGCGCCATTCTCCCGTTCCGTAAAAATAGCCCTAGTTTCTAAGGCCTTTCCCACTTCATGGGCCAGCAAAATGCCGCCGGTCATCGGACCGATAACCACTTCTACCCCAGCGTCGGCAAACCGTTCCGCCAATTCCTTGCACAGACGTTCCGTCTGTTTGGGCCACTGCAGGAGATTGAATTTTTCTACATACAGCGGACTATGCAAGCCGGACGTCAGCAGAAAATGCCCTTCCAAAATAGCTTCTGTTTCTTGCAGCAATTGTTTTACTTCCTCTTCACGCATGCTTATGCTCCTTCCATTTCCGCCGCCAAACGCCGCAGCGCCGCCAACGGATCTTCCGCTTTCGTTACAGGACGTCCGATTACCAGATGACTGGCGCCTGCGGCTAAAGCGCTGGCGGGAGTCGCCACCCGCTGCTGATCGTCCACAGAGACGCCTGCCGGCCGAATGCCCGGCGTCACAATAGCAAAGTCCTTACCGCAGGCTTGGCGAATAGCAGCGGCTTCCTGAGGGGAAGCTACCACGCCCTGCAAGCCTGCCTCCTGCGTCAGCTGCGCCAAACGCAACACCGCCTTATTTACGGGTTCTACCTGGCCCAGGCGCGCCCACTCGTCGCCGCCTATGCTGGTAAGAACGGTAACTGCCAGAACAACAGGCGCCTGCATGCCGCAGCGCAACGCTTCTTCTGCAACTACCTCGCCGGCGCGACGCATCATCTCCAGGCCACCCGAAGCATGCACGTTCAGCATATCCGCTCCCAAACGAGTCAAGGCCCCTAGACCTTTCGCCGCCGTATTGGGGATGTCATGCAGCTTGAGATCCAAGAAGACCTTCTTACCGGCCGCTTTCAAATGCCGTACGATATCACCACCGCTGCTATAAAAAAGTTCCATACCTACTTTATAATAGGCGGCTTCTTCTCCTAAAACACCGACCAGCGCCAACGCTTCTTCCTGTGAGGAATAGTCCAGCGCAATAATCCGCTTCTCTTTTCCGTTCATCCTTTACACTCCATTGCTCACAGCCTTAAAACCGGACTTGCCCGATCATCTGCTGCACATTTTCAAAGCCCCGCTGCTGCACATACGTTTCTAATCCCTGCACTACCTCCAGCGCCGCTGTAGGATTGACAAATTGAGCCGTCCCCACAGCTACTGCGGTAGCGCCAGCTAAAAGAAATTCCGCCGCATCGTCGGCAGTCATAATACCGCCCATGCCGATAATTGGCACTTTTACCGCTTTTGCCACTTGATAGACCATGCGCACGGCCACGGGCTTCACCGCCGGCCCTGAAAGGCCGCCCACGCCGTTGCCCAGCTTAGGCTTCCAAGTATGAATATCAATCGCCATGCCGGTTAAAGTATTGATCAGAGAAATAGCGTCAGCTCCCGCCGCCTCTACAGCCTGCGCCATTTGTGCAATGTCCGTCACATTAGGAGACAGCTTCACGATAACCGGTTTTTTCGTACATGCCTTCACTGCTTCTACAACACCGGAAGCCATGGCGCAATCCGTGCCAAACGCCAAGCCTCCTTGCTTGACATTCGGGCAGGAAATATTGACCTCAAGCGCCGCCACGCCGTCTACGTCCAATTTTTCCGCCAACAAAGCGTATTCTTCTTCGGTACGCCCGGAAATATTGACAATAATATGCGTATCCAAAGCTTTTAGTTTGTCCAGCGTCTGCGTCAAAAATACATCCACCCCTGGATTCTCAAGACCGATGGAATTAAGCATGCCTGCTGGAGTTTCCACAATGCGCTGGCCGCTGTTGCCAGGCCACGGCGTCAGCGTAGTGCCCTTAACTACAATGGCTCCCAGTTTGGACACATCAAAAAACTCGCCGTATTCCAGACCAAAGCCAAAGGTTCCCGAAGCCGTCATAACCGGATTTTTTAGTGTAAGACCGGCCAGCTTGACCGACATGGATGGATTAGGCATCGTAAAAAACCTCCTCCGCCTGGAAAACAGGTCCGTCTGTACAAACCTTGCGCCGTTTGCCTTCTTTATCCGCGCAGGTGCAAGACAAGCAGGCGCCTACGCCGCAAGCCATGTGTTTCTCTAAAGAAACCTGGCAAGACAATTTTTCTTGAGCCGCCCAGGCGGCCACCGCCTGCATCATGGGCTCCGGACCGCAGGTAAATACGCCGTCAACGCCTTGCGCCAACGCCTCCGGCAAACCGGCAACAACGGTCCCCTGCAAGCCGCAGGAACCGTCATCCGTGGTGGCGATAAGATGCGAACATACGCCGCGAAACAAATCCAGCCAGAATAAATCATCCTGACAGCGTCCGCCCAGTACAATTTTGACCGGCAGCGGACAAAGACGCTGCGCCAAAAAGAGCAGCGGCGCTAAACCCACACCGCCCCCTACCAAGAGCGGCTGCTTGCCTTCCAGCTTAAAGCCGTTCCCCAACGGCCCCATCAGATTTAACGTGGCTCCCGCCGCCAAAGCGGACAGCAGCTTCGTGCCTTCTCCCACAACGCGGTAAATCAAAATCAGCGTTCCATCCTCTTGAGCCCCGGCTATGCTGATCGGACGGCGCAAAAGAGGCGCCGCCGTTACGGCGACTCGTACATGTACAAACTGCCCCGGCTGCGCCTGTCTTGCAATTTGAGGCGCTTTTAGCGCCAGGCGGTATACGCCGGGCGCTAAAAGTTCCTGCTGCAGCACGGTGGCTTCTTCCACCAGCTTAGGCAAGAGCGTCTCCTCCTCCCACGTAATCCTGCAGTGCCAATACATACACCAAACGGCGGTCGCGCATAAAACGCATGACTTCCAGCACTTCCCTCACCGTATCCATTGACGTCAAGCAAGGAATGCCGTGCTCCACCGTAGCACGACGGATGCGATAGCCGTCGCGCTCCATTTCCCGTCCTTGGGTCAGCGTGTTAACTACCAAGTGAATGCCGCCGGTTTTCACCAGGCGAATAATATCATCTTTACGCTGATGCACTTTTTGTACCAATTCTACGTCCAGCCCCAGCGAGCGCAGATGCTTCGCCGTTCCTTCCGTAGCCAGCAGCTTATAACCCAAAGCCGCAAATTTCAAAGCCATTTGTCCGGCTTCTTCCTTGTCTTTGTCCGCAACCGTAAAGAGCACCGAGCCATGGGCGGGAATGTTCATTCCTGCCGCTACCAACGCCTTGTAGAGCGCTCTGGCATAGTGATAGTCAATACCCATAACTTCGCCGGTTGATTTCATTTCAGGTCCTAAGGAAATGTCCACCTGCTGCATCTTGCCAAAGGAGAACACCGGCGCCTTGACGGCGATATACGGCTTAAAAGGAACCAGTCCCGGCGTATAACCCATCTCCTTTAGAGTATGCCCCAGAGCGCAACGGGTAGCCACATTAACCATCGGCACAGAAGTCACCTTGCTGAGGAAGGGAACTGTACGGCTGGAACGAGGATTGACCTCGATCACATATACTTCGCCTTCAAATACAACATACTGGATATTCAGAAGGCCTTTGACCTTTAGGCTTTTGGCCATACGCTGCGTATAGTCCACAATGGTGTCCATAGTACGCTGCTCCAGCGTCTGCGGCGGATAAACGGCGATGCTGTCGCCGGAATGCACGCCAGCGCGCTCCACATGCTCCATGATGCCGGGAATAACTACATCCACGCCGTCGGAAATGGCGTCTACTTCCACTTCCTTGCCCTGCATATAGCGGTCCACCAACACCGGATGCTCTGGCGACGCTTTCACAGCCCGCCCCATATAATCACGCAGCTCCGCTTCGTTATAGACAATTTCCATCGCCCGGCCGCCCAATACATACGACGGACGCACCACTACAGGATAGCCCAAGGAGTTAGCAACAACAACTGCCTCTTCGCCATTGGTGACGGTTTCACCCTTCGGCCGAGGAATATTGAGTTCTTCCAATAAAGCATCAAAGCGTTCCCGATCTTCGGCGCGGTCGATGTCATCCACGGAGGTGCCCAGCACCTTCACGCCGGCCTTGGCCAGCGGCCCGGCCAGATTGATAGCCGTCTGCCCGCCAAACTGAACAATAATGCCCTCTGGTTTCTCTTTATCAATAATATTGAGCACGTCTTCCGGCGTCAGCGGCTCAAAATACAGCCGATCTGAGGTGTCAAAGTCTGTGCTTACCGTTTCCGGATTGTTGTTGACGATCAGGCTTTCAAGACCCATTTCCCGCAAGGCCCAAGAAGAATGCACCGAGCAGTAGTCAAATTCCACTCCTTGGCCGATACGAATCGGCCCGGAACCCAACACCATCACTTTGCGGCGATCACTCGGAACCACTTCGTCCTCTTGGGCGTACGCCGAATAGTAGTATGGCGTAGCCGCTTCAAACTCAGCAGCGCAGGTATCTACCATTTTATGCGTAGGCAGAATACCAAGGGTTTTACGTTCTTCTCTGATTGCAAGTTCTTCTTTGCCTGTCAGGCGACCAATGGTGCGATCCGTAAAGCCCCATTTTTTCGCCTGCAGCAAATTGACTTCCGTTAAGCCGTCTGTGCGCAAACGCGCCTCCATGGAAACAATGTTGCGCATCTTTTCCAAAAAGAAAATATCAATCTTGGTAATGCCATGAATTTCTTGCACCGTTACGCCGCGGCGCAAAGCCTCGGCAATCACAAAGAGCCGCTCGTCGTCAATAGCATGCAGTTTTTTACGCAATACCGCGTCATCCAGCTTTGCTAAATCCGGCAGTTCCAAATGGTTCAAACCGATTTCCAAGGAACGAACAGCCTTCAAGAGCGCGCCTTCTAGCGTCCGGTCAATGGACATGACTTCTCCGGTCGCCTTCATCTGTGTTCCTAGGGTGCGGTCAGCCAAAACAAATTTGTCAAAAGGCCAGCGGGGGAACTTGACTACCACATAGTCCAAGGATGGCTCGAAGCAAGCCTTGGTTTTACCGGTAACAGCGTTGGTGATTTCGTCCAGCGTATAGCCAATGGCTATTTTACTGGCCACCTTGGCGATCGGATAACCTGTCGCCTTGGAGGCCAGGGCGCTAGAGCGGCTGACGCGCGGATTTACTTCAATAACATAGTAGCGGCGGCTTTTGGGATCCAGGGCATACTGAGCGTTACAGCCGCCCTCAATGCCCAGCTCGCGGATAATATCCAAGGAAGCCGTACGCAGCATCTGGTATTCGGCGTCGGTCAGCGTTTGCGACGGCGCCACAACAATGCTGTCGCCGGTATGCACGCCTACAGGGTCAATGTTTTCCATATTACAAACGGTAATGCAATTGTCATTGGCATCCCGCATGACTTCGTATTCGACTTCTTTCCAGCCGGCCACGCTGCGCTCAATGAGCACCTGACCGATCAGACTGTACTTAATCCCTCTGACGACAACTTCATCCAACTCATCATCATTATTCACAATGCCGCCGCCGGTACCGCCCAGCGTATATGCCGGACGCACGATCAACGGATAACCGATCTCATTGGCGAATTCCCGCGCCGCATCTAAATCCTCTACTATCGTGCTCTCTGGAATGGGCTGGTTGAGAAACTGCATGGTTTCCTTGAACAGTTCCCGGTCCTCCGCCTTTTTAATGGCTTTCAGGGATGTTCCCAGCAACTCTACATTGAATTTTTCCAGCACCCCGGTTTCCGCCAGCTCAACCGCCAGATTGAGTCCAACCTGACCGCCAAGAGTAGGCAAAAGACCATCCGGGCGCTCTTTTTCAATGACTTCCGCTAAAAATTCAGCGGTCAGTGGTTCGATATACACGCGATCCGCCACATTGGCGTCCGTCATAATCGTCGCTGGATTGGAGTTGACCAAAACTACTTCCAACCCTTCCTCTTTTAACGCCCGGCAAGCCTGTGTGCCGGCATAGTCAAATTCGGCAGCCTGGCCGATAACAATGGGGCCCGAGCCAATGACCATGACCCTCTTGAGATATTCCTTTTTCGGCATGGCTACGCCCTCCCCATTAACTGCATAAATTCTTCAAATAAATAGGTATTATCATCCGGTCCAGGCGCGGCTTCCGGATGGTACTGCACGGAAAACAGCGGCAGCGTATTGTGACGAATACCCTCGACCGTATCATCATTTACAGCTCGGTGGCTGATGGTAACGTCCAGACCTTTCAAGGACTCTTCCTTGACGGAATAGCCATGATTCTGCGAAGTAATATGCACTTTGCCTGTCAATAGATTTTTAACCGGTTGATTCGCGCCGCGATGACCAAACTTCAGCTTATACGTATCTGCTCCCAACGCCAACGCCAGAATCTGATGACCCAGGCAAATGCCAAAGAGCGGTTTTTTCTCCAATAACTGCCGGACCATCTGGATAATATCCTGTAAGTCCTTGGGGTCTCCAGGTCCGTTCGATAAAAAGACGCCGTCCGGGTTGCTTGCCAGCACTTCTTCGGCGCTCACTGTCGCCGGATAAACCGTAATGTCGCAGCCGCGCTGATGCAAGGAATTAAGAATATTTTGCTTAATGCCGAAGTCCAGCACCGCCACTTTCAGACCGCCTGGATTGCTCATATGATAGGTTTCCTTGGCGGTTACGTCCATGACCTGGCAGCAGCTAAGCTCGCTCGCCAATAAAGCGTCCACATCAGCCTGCGCCGCTTCTTCGGATACAATGATCCCCTTCATCGTACCATGGTTGCGAATTTTCTTCGTAATGGCCCGAGTATCCACTCCATATAAGCAGGGAACATTGAAGCGCTGCAAATAAGAACCGAAGCTGCCTTCCATTTCCCAGTTGCTTGGAGTCTGACACAATTCGCCGATGATAAACCCTTTAACAAACGGCTGCCGCGACTGAGCAAAGGCTTCAGCTACGCCGTAATTGCCAATCAAAGGATAGGTCATCGTGACAATTTGACCGCAATAAGACGGATCCGTCAAAACCTCCTGATAGCCCGTCATGCCGGTATTAAAAACGACTTCCCCTACTGTTGCGCCTGCTGCCAGCAGTTCGCCATGAAATACAGTTCCGTCGCTTAAAATGAGTTTTCCTTTCATACAAGCACCTCTCCGTCTTGATACACCAAATTTCCGCCTACCATAGTGGCCGTCACGCGACCTTTTAAGGACTTTCCTTCAAACGGAGTATGTTTACCCCGACTGTAGAACCGGCGGCTGTCAACCGTCCATTCGGCCTCCGGATCAAAAACAACGATGTCCGCATCACTGCCTACGCGCAGCGTACCGCAATCAAGGCCCAGCACCTGCGCCGGACGCGAGGTCATGGCTGCGACAATCTCAGGAAGCTTCATGTTTCCTTCGTGATACAGCGTAGTCAGCACAACGCCCAATGCCGTCTCAAAACCAGTAAAACCGCTGGGAGCATATTTGAATTCTCGATCTTTTTCTTCAAACGCATGGGGCGAATGATCAGTCGCAATAGCGTCGATAACCCCTTCTTGCAGCGCCTGCCGCAACACGGTCACATGGTCCATGGAGCGTAGCGGCGGGTTAACCTTGGTGGCCGAGTCAAAACCCATGACTGCTTCGTCAGTCAGCGCCAAATGATGCGGCGTCACTTCTGCCGTCACCTTGACGCCTTTGGCTTTAGCCTGGCGAATGATCTCCACCGCGCCTTTTGTGCTGACATGAGAGATATGCACATGGCCGCCTGTATATTCCGCCAGCAGCACATCACGAGCTACAGCGATATCTTCCGCCACCGAGGGACGCCCATGCATACCCAGCATGGTGGAGACTTTTCCTTCGTGCATATAGCCATCCTCTACCAAGGCTTGCTCTTCTGCATGGCTCATAATCGGTTTTTGATACATAGCCGTATAGTCAAGAGCATTCTGCATGACCTTGGCATTATGAACAAAATGTCCGTCATCAGATAAGGCTACGGCGCCATTGAGCAGCATGTCGCCGATTTCCGCCAATTCCTTGCCATCCTGCCCTTTACTGACAGCGCCAACAATCAGCATGTTGACAATCGCTACTTGGCGAGCCCGCTCTTTCAAGCCGTTAACAGCAATGCTGCTATCAACAGGCGGGCGTGTGTTCGGCATACAAGCCACGCTGGTAAAGCCGCCAGCCGCTGCGGCGCGGCTGCCGGTTTCAAAGTCTTCTTTTGCTTCCTGCCCCGGTTCGCGTAAATGGGCATGAAGGTCGACAAAACCAGGAGCTACGGTTTTCCCTTCGGCGTCCAAAATCTGAGCGTCTGCGGGTGTTGCCAAATTTTCACCGATAGCCGCAATACGGCTGTCTTCCACAATAATATCCATAACCCCGTCCAAACCTTGGCTGGGGCAAATAACATGTCCGTTTTTAATGATTGTCTTCAACATGCTTCCCTCCCGTCAGTACCAAAAAGAGCAGAGCCATCCGCACAGCCAAACCATTCTTCACCTGTTCCTGAATAGCAGACTGCGTATCGTACGCCACTTCCGGCGAAATCTCCAAGCCTCGGTTCATCGGCCCCGGATGCAAGAGCACAGCGTCTTCCTTAGCCAAAGACAAGCGGACCCGATTGATGCCGAAAATGCGAGCATATTCTCGCGGCGAAGGGAACAAACCTTTTTTCTGCCGCTCTAGCTGTATACGCAGCACATTGACAACATCCGCTCCGTCCAGCGCATCTTCAATGCGCTCATGCACCACAGCCCCCATCTCTTCGATCCCAGGAGGAATTAAAGTTTTCGGCCCAGCTACATGGACAGTTGCGCCCATCTTTGTCAGGCCCCAAATATCGGAGCGCGCCACACGGCTATGCAGAATGTCGCCAATAATGGCTACTTTCAAACCTTCCAGGCTTCCCTTGCGCTCCTCAATGGTAAACATGTCCAGCAAGCCCTGACTGGGATGCTCATGCGCTCCATCGCCGGCATTAATAATCACCGGTTTGGCAATTTTCGATGCGTATACCGCCGCCCCTTCCGCAGCATGACGCATAACAATGACGTCTACGCCCATAGCCTCCACGGTCAGCAACGTATCCCGCAAGCTTTCTCCTTTAACAACGCTGCTGGAGCTGGTAGTAATGTTCACAACGTCGGCGCCTAAATATTTTCCCGCCAATTCAAAGGAGGTACGCGTACGCGTGCTGGGCTCAAAAAAAAGGTTAACTACCGATTTTCCTCGCAATGTCGGCACCTTCTTAATATCGCGCCCTACAATCGCCTTCATTTCCTTCGCCGTATCCAAAACCCGACGAATCTCCTCTGTCGAGAAGGTACGCAAGCCAAGGATGTCTTTCCCTCGGAGTGAAACCTGACCTTTCATAAGCAGCATTCTCCTTCCCCATTCTGTCAACCGAGAAAACAAAAGCTCCTTGCCGATAACGGCAAGGAGCTTAACACGCGCAGAAAGAGCCAGAAACGGTTAACCGTTCCTCTAGTCCTTCCGTTAGTTCTCCTTGCCGACCTCGCTGGATCTTCTTAAAGGATGACGGAATGGATACACATTTACATTGAAGACAGTGTAACAAATCTTCATCCCCCTTGTCAAGGCGCTGCGCCGGAGCATGCCGCCGCAGCATCTTCGGTTTTTTCATACGTATTGTACACAAAAAGCATTGTTGTTTAAATAATAGCATATTTATTCATAAATTGCCACTTTTTATGCATAAAATTTCATTGTCATTCTTACAGGATTCTCAAAAAAAATGCGGAATATCATTAAGAGCATTATTATACAGCAAATTTTTAAATATCATCGGTTCTTTGCATACTTCCGTGTCCAATACATAGGTTTTTATCTCTTTTTGACACGAAAGGAGTTGCTACCATGCGTCTTCTTCCAGTATTGCTTCTAACTCTCTTACTTGCCTGCAACACTTCCTCTTTTGCATCTCAAGCGCCCTGTAACTCCGGAGTTTCTCTGGAAGCACCAACAAGCCAAGAACAAGAGCTGGCCGCCTTGGTCAATCAGGAGCGAACCAAATCCGGCCGCCAACCACTGCGCTTAGATGCGCGACTTTCCTGCTTGGCCCGTCAATATGCGCAAGACATGGCCGCACGAAAATTTTTTTCGCATTATGACCCGGAAGGAAATTCTCCTTTTGACCGCCTTCACAAAAGAAACATCACCTATCGCGCAGCGGCGGAAAATTTATTTAAAGGCTGGCGCGATCCAGAAGAAGAATCGATGAAAATAGCTCATTCATTCTTAATGCAAAGTCCAGGACACCGTCGTAATATCTTAGACTCCGACTTTACCGTTATCGGCGTAGGGGTAGTGCGCACCCCTGAAGAATGGACCTATGTCGTAGAGCTTTTCTTACTTCCTTCTCTGGCCGATGCACGTAAAGGTGTGATACAATAAGCAGTGGCCTGTATTCCACATAACACGGCCTATCTTTTTATCATTATGGACATGAGGTTTTTCATTCATGCGTATCATTACAGGTTCAGCCAAAGGCAAGCGGCTTAAAGCGCCGTCAGGCTTGAAAACTCGCCCTACAACTGATCGGGTTAAGGAGTCCTTGTTTTCTATTATCCAGGAATTTCTTTCCGGCGCACGCATTCTGGACTTATTTGCCGGAACCGGCAATTTAGGACTGGAAGCGCTTAGTCGCGGCGCCACTCATGCTATTTTCGTAGATCAAGCGCAAGAATGCAGTCGTTTGATTCGCGAAAATGCTGTTTCTACCAATTTATTAAATCGCTGCGAGGTCTGGCGCACACAAGCTTTAGAAGCTTTAGGGCGCTGCAAAAGAGAGCAGCTTGTTTTCGATATTGTTTTTTGCGACCCTCCCTATAACCAAGGACATCCGCTACAAATTCTTCATTTTATTGATGAAAACCCAGCGTTATTACCAAACGGAATTTTAATCCTCGAGCATTCAAGACATGAAGCGCTCCCTGAAGATTTGAACCATTTGGAATTGCGCCGTCAAGAACACTATGGAGAAACTATGCTTAGCTTTTATAAAATGCCAGCACACAAGGAGGACCTTTCGTGAAGATTGCAGTTTGTCCGGGCAGTTTCGATCCAGTTACTAACGGACATGTTGATATTTTCGAACGCGCCAGCAGTATGTACGACCGCTTGATTATCGCTGTTTTTCGCAATCCTGGCAAAAATCCTTTGTTCAACATGGACGAACGGGTTCGTCTCCTAAAACAAGCTACTCAACATATCCCCAACGTCGAAGTCGATTCTTTCTCTGGCTTGCTCACCGATTTCGTTCTGCAAAAAGACAGTCGCATCATTGTGCGCGGGTTGCGCGCTCTTAGTGATTTCGAATATGAGTTTCAACGCGCACTTCTCATCAAGTGTGTTCGTCCTGAAATTGAAACTGTTTTTATGATGACATCTAGTGAATATTCCTTTGTCAGCTCTAGCGGCATCAAGGAATTAGCTCAATTTGGCGGAGATATTTCCAAACTAGTCCCCCCTATGTTGTACGACGAAATCACCCAACGCTGCCGGGAGCTGGCTGCCCGGAAAACATTGTAAGGAGGCATCTTTAATATGACGATTGAAGAAATCTTTGATGAGCTGGAAACATTGTTAATGGAATCATCCCATGTTCCTTTTACCAACAAACGCATTGTTGAAGAAGATGAACTGGTACGTCTTTTGGATTATCTGCGGGAACTTATCCCTCAAGAAGTAATGGAAGCGCGGAAAGTATTGGCCGAGCGGACTCAAATTGTAGAAAACGCGCAGCGCGAAGCGCAGCGGGTAGTCGAACAGGCGAAAGTCTACGGCGCCAAAATGACCGACGATAACATTATTGCCAAACAAGCCCAAGAACAAGCGCAGCAAATCATGCAACAAGCGCAGGAGCAAGCCCGTGATCTGAACCGCCAGTCTCAAGAACAAGCTCGCCAACTCCAACAAGATTCCACGACGTATGCGGACGAGGTCTTCCGCCATCTCTCGGGAAATCTGGAAAAAGCCCTGGAAGTAGTTCGCCAAGGCCATGCTGAACTCCATCGCAGCCTGCGCGACAAGCAGGAATAAGTACATCTTCTTCCTATCGTCTGCATCACCCGGGAGCCATCTCCCGGGTTTTCTTTGTACAAAATTATCGATTTCCAAAAAGAACAGGAGTCATTGGCATCCATGAAAAGACACGTTTTTCGTTGGCTTCCTTTTATCGCCGCCTTGCTTGCTTTGCTCTTAGTTATGCCTGCAAAAGGAATAGCTCCATCGCCACAGCCAACAACAGTTCCCACTCCAAGCAGCACATTACCAGCGCGTATTCTGCTGCTCCCCCTCGACAGCAGGCCTCCTTGCACTGACTTTGTCGTCGAGTTGGCACAGTTGGCAGGCATGCAAGTCATCTTGCCTCCTCCTGAACTGCTTGATCATTATCGCCGTCCAGCATCGCCGGAAAAATTGGCAGCCTGGGCAGCCACCGTATTAAAAGAGGAAAAACCAGATGCGGTTATTCTTTCTACTGACATGCTGGTTCATGGCAGCCTTCTGGCCTCCCGCCAACGCATCGGCAAAAAAGAGCAAGAGCAGCAACTACTCAACTGGCTGACGCAATGGCACAAAGAGTATCCAGCAGTACCTCTATATGCCTTCAGCATCATTCCCAGGCTGCTATTAGCTGACAACAGCCCTTATCAGATCTACCAATATCATCTAAAAAAATATTCCATTTGGGCCGACGAAATCGGCTGGTTTGATAATCCTGACGACGTACAGCCTCTTCTGGCTATGGAAAAAAGACTGCCCGAAGAATTAAAAACCGAATATGCAGCTCTCTACGAGCAAAATTTAGCCTTCAACCGCTCACTCATTGATTTAGCCGCTTCCGGAACCTTGCAGATGCTGATCTTAGGCCAAGATGACGGCTTTCCTTTTGGGCTTCCAAATCAAGAAAAAGAGCAATTAGCTCAATACGCAGCGCAGAAGAAAGCCCATTCCGTCGAAATTACACGCGGCACCGACGAAGTGGCTCTCTCTCTCTTGGGGAAAATCATTTCCCAGCAGCGCACGCACGCCGCCCAGGCGGAAATCCGCTACTCTCGCCCGGACGTACCAGGCATGCTCATGCCGTACATGCCCCATTCGATCGCTTCCAACGCTAAAGAAAAACTGGCTCTTAGCGGCGTCCTCCCCGCTACCGAAGGCAATGCCGATTTCATCCTCTACATTCATGCCGGACGCAAAGGCGACTCTCCTTGGCAACAGCTAGCGCCGGCTCGAGAAATAGCTTCTTTACTGCAAGAAGGCAAAGCCGTCGCCTTGGTCGATCTCAGCGAAGATTTTTCCTCGTTAAATACAATCTATCCTTGGCTGGTGCTGCTGGATGTTCCCGTAAACCAATTAACCGCTTATGCCGGTTGGAATACTACCAGTAACTCTCTAGGAACGATTGTAACGCACGCCCTGGCCGTGTTGCAGGGGCACGCTTCTACAACGAAAAAAGCTTCTTTTTTGGGCGAACGCTTCCTGGATGACTGGTATTATCAAAAAACCATTCAAAGCCGCCTAAACCGCTGGCTGCTCGCCAAACGCCAAGATCCTTATTCCTTAAAGCAAAACTACGCCGAAGCCAATTTCCGCCTGCAACGCCATTTGCAGAGCAGCGCTGTGCATCTAGAGCGTTACGACTTTCCCGCAACAAGCGCTACGCTGCCGCTGCGCAGGTATGACGCCACTGCCAAAACGCCCTGGGAACGAACCTTTGAAGCTTCTATCGAGCTAAAAGTCCAGTAGAGGGCTTGAACAGTCAATCATAAAACCCGTTTCGCGCCTTTCGCGTATTTCGCGTATTTCGCGGTTCGTTTTATAAATTCTTGTGTAGTAAAGAAAAGAGCTATGGAATGCTTGTTTTGCAAGTATTCCATAGCTCTTTTTCGTTTTTTACCAGACCCGCCGCGCTCCTAAATAGCGTTCTTGATAGTAAGATTTACCCAATGGCGTAATCGTCACTTCCCCCGCAGCTGAACTGGCATGGATGAAACGGCCTCCGCCAAGATAAATTCCCACATGAGACGCTCCAGGCTCATAGGTAGTGAAGAAAATCAAATCGCCAGGCAAAAGATTATCGCCAGAAACTGCCCGACCTACTTCAAACTGCCCATCGCTCATACGCGGTAAGGAAATGCCGAACTGGCCATATATGTAATAGATAAAACCAGAACAGTCAAAGCCTCCAGGGTTGCTCCCTCCCCAAGCATAGGGAGTACCCATATACTGCTGAGCCATTTGCACAATCTGCGCGCCTCTGCGTCCAAAACCACGATTTACTTCAACCGCTGCCTGACGTTGCTGCAGTGCGTAAAAAGTACCGGCTCCTACAACTCCGTCCGCGTCAAGGCCTCTGCTTAACTGAAATTGGACAATCGCCTGACGAGTTTCCTCGCCAAAAACACCGTCCGCTTCTCCCACTTCATACCCCAGGTCTTCTAAACGTTCTTGAATCCACTGCACCTGCTCGCCGCGATCTCCTTGACGCAAGGCGGCCGCTTCAGCATTAGGGACAAACAAAAGAGAAAATAAAAGAAAACCAAAGCATAACCATGTTTTTTTGTTACTACACTTCATCTATTTTACGTCGAACTCCTTTATGTAAAAATCTCACCTTATTCGGCTCATATTAGATTCAACGCCCGCCTAAAGATCCCTTTCTCCAAAAGTCCTTTCTCTCAGTCCTGAGTTTATAGTTTTATTGCCAACCGAATTTGTCAAGTCCCGATTTTAAACCAAATGCAATTTTCAGGAACTCCTAACTATACCAGCTATCTTTATGCGGCTTTCTTAATGCTTGCCGCAAATTAAAATAGCTGCTGCAAACAATAATGTAAGCAACAGCTATCTATTACCAAAGACCCATTACGCTTCATTCTAGAAAGTCTTGATAATTATTATATTGATAACAATTATCAATTGTGTTATCCTATAAAAAGATTGCGAGGTGTTGTATATGTGTGAAATTGGAGTTTCAACTTTGGAAGAAGCCCTTGTGAGAGCCGAAGAACTCTTTCAAAAAAAAGGCCAATGTAAAATAAAAACCAAAGTACATGCAAACAAAGAAACCGGCGAATACTATGTTTGCTATAATGTTTATTAAGATTTATGCTTGTTGGAGAAGTTAAACGTTAGAAGAATATTAGAAGATTCACCCTAATTAAAAGCAAAAATAGTCTTGCCAACTGGCAAGACTATTGACTGTATTGAATTTAAATGGTCGGGGCGACAGGATTCGAACCTGCGGCCTCTTAGTCCCGAACCAAGCGCGCTACCAAACTGCGCCACGCCCCGACATCACGTTATGTATTATATGTTACCCAAGCCTCTTTGTCAATAGTCTAGGATAAAGCACTTCAGATTATTACGCTACAGGTATTTTTCAACTAATGTCGAATTAAAATGTAGCTACATAGTAAAGGAGGCGTTTATTTTGGAAAACGAAAAAACTAAGGCTCCCGGCTTTATCGCCAATCGCATTGATGTGAAAGCCGTCACTATTAATTGTGCCGCTATGTCTTTAAACACGCTGAAAGAAGAGGATACTTCGGGCGAGCTCGAAGATACAAATATCATGCTCTTAACTAATTTCGGCACCATTGAAGGTGAAATTGTACTTGATAATAATAATTTTTTTAGCGACTGCAATGAACTGCGCAACACCCTTTTAGCCAACGCACCGCAAAAAGAAGGCATTATTATCAATAATTCCAGCAGCATCATTTTGAAAAACGCCAAAATCATCCCTTACGCCAACCATTCTTACAGTATCCAGCTCCAGGACTTCAGTATTTTTTCCGATCAAATTGTCGGCTTTACATATGGTAAAAAAGAAATAAAAGAATAAGATAGGGGTAGTTTATATGTCTGCATCTCCTGCTATTTTTCTTTGTGAACCATTCACCAAGTCTTGTGGAGAACTGCAGCCGGAACCCTGCGGGTTAATTATTTTTGGAGCTTCCGGCGATTTGACGCGCCGGAAGCTTCTTCCCGCCTTATGGCGCCTCTACCGGCGTCGGCGCCTTCCGGCCCGCTTCTACATCCTGGGCTGCGCCCGCAGCGCCTATACGCCGGAAGAATTTCGCCTGAGCTTGCAAAAAGCGCTCCCTCTGGACTCAACTGTAAATGAGGCCGAGATCACTGCCTTCTTCAAACATATCGATTATCTGTCTGGCGATTATAGCAGCCTTGTATTTTATGAAGAATTGAAAGAAAAGCTAAAACATCTGGATGAATATCATCAGTTAAAAGGAAATCATCTTTTTTATTTGGCAACGCCCCCAAACCTAACGGAAGATATTGTTTCCGGTTTAGGCAGCTGCGGTCTTGCAGCACAACACACCTCTTCTTTGCCGCTGCGTTGGTCACGCCTAATTGTAGAAAAACCCTTTGGCACTTCCCTGTCTACAGCGCTGGCTCTCAACCATATTCTCTATCAGCATTGGACAGAAGATCAACTTTACCGCATTGACCACTACCTAGGTAAAGAAACCGTACAAAACATTCTGGTAACCCGTTTTGCCAACCTATTTTTCGCCCCCCTATGGAATCAACAATATATCGAGCACGTTCAAATTACCGTTTCCGAAGACTTAGGCGTAGAAAAAAGGGCTGGCTATTATGAGCAAGCCGGCGCTTTAAGGGACATGTTTCAAAATCACATGCTGCAGCTTTTAGCCATGGTCGCCATGGAACCGCCAGCTATCTTCAACGCAGATCGTTATCGAGACGAAAAAGTTAAGGTCTTGCGCGCCATCCGTTCTTTGAACGAAGAAGACATTGCCGCCTCGGTCATCCGCGGTCAATATACGGCTTCCGCGAAAGCTCCCGGTTATAAAGAGGAAGCCGGCGTCGCTGCAAGCTCTTCAACCGAAACATTTGTCGCTCTCAAATTGTATGTTGATAATTGGCGTTGGGCTGGCGTCCCGTTTTATTTACGCTCTGGAAAACGTCTAGCCGCTCGCTGTACGGAAATAGCCATTACCTTTAAAGAAGTCCCTCACAGCATTTTTTCTCCTCTTACGCCTCAAGATTTAACGCAAAACACCTTGGTCTTCACCATACAACCGGAAGAAGGAATTCATGTAAACCTCCAGGCCAAACGGCCTGGTCCCAAGCTTTGCATGAGCCAGTTAAAGCTGCATGTCCGTTATCAAGAACTCGATCATCAGCAAGACAGCATGGACGCTTACGAGCGTCTTTTACTCGACGCCATCTGTGGTGATCAAACCTTATTCGTACGTAATGATGATATCGAAGCAGCTTGGTCTGTTTTTCAGCCGGTTCTTGATTACTGGCAAGAGCAGCCTCAGCGCTCCCCTCTGCATGAGTATGCCTGCGGAAGCCAAGGTCCTGCGGCGGCATCCTCCTTGTTTTCTGCCGGCCATGCCGGCTGGCGGAACATTCCAGGAGGAGCTTTGTGAAGTGGCATTGCCTTCCAGAGGCATCGCTATTATTTCAAGAAGCGGTCCTGCAGTTAGAAACAACAATCCGTTGCTTATTGCAAAAAGAAAACCGCCCGCTTACCCTCTTCTTATCCGGCGGTTCCACGCCGTTGTCTCTTTATCAGCAATGGCTGGCATCCTCGCAGCTTTCGCCGGAAGAATGGGAACAAATTCATTTTTTCTGGGGCGACGAGAGAATGGTGCCGTCCCAAGATTCACGCAGCAACGCAGGTTCAGCCACGCGCGTTTTCCTTGATCCCCTAGGAATTCCCCCCCAGAACATTCATTACTACCCCGCCACAGGCTCCGCCGCCAGCCGCGCCAAGCGGCATGAAGCATATCTTCGTTGCTTTTTAAACCGCCTGGATAGCAAGGGGCCTGATATTTTACTGCTCGGCATGGGCGCCGACGGTCACACTGCGTCTTTATTTCCCTACAGCCGCTCTCTACGCACGCAACGTTGGTGTGTTGATGCGCCATCCCCCATTGACGCCACAAGACGCTTAACCTTGACCTTGCCTTTTTTAAACCGCAGCAGTCACATTTTCCTCTTGGTCACAGGTTCCGCTAAACATCAGCTGTTGCGAAACTGGCCCCACCGCCCTCTGCCGCCTGCAGCCGTACCGGCATACGCTCTGCGGCAGCAGAATTTGCATATTTTTTGCGATTTGCCACCTCATGCTTGGGGTACAGGGATTGAACAAGAGTCGCGGCGAGAACCAAAGGGTTCGAATGAGGATTACGTCGGCAATACTTGTATTTGAGACTTTTATTGGAGCAAGACGGTCCGCAGGACGAAAAACTGACGAAGGCGGATCACAGTTTCGCCTGTTTGAGCGCAGCGAGTTAAGAAACTGCCGACTTAGCCAGCTTTTTCGAGGCGCGCGCAAATCTTGTCTCAAATACAAGATGCCGTCCATTTTATTCAGAAATTCCTAACTCTTGATGCAGCTAGTAGTTTCCTCAACTATAAAAACTTATACTTACTGATATAGCAAAGAAATCGAGTAGGAGGCTGCTCATTAGTTGAGCAGCCGACCTCTCACACCACCCCGTACGTACCGTTCGGTATACGGCGGTTCAA